>Ga0209940_1000020_pt1 | contig 36362 bp, 36 predicted proteins | sample SalPonF2_B_D1_MG_FD_185726 | JGI IMG/M metagenome (GOLD analysis project Ga0209940, IMG submission 185726) | Salt pond soil microbial communities from South San Francisco under conditions of wetland restoration - Salt Pond MetaG SF2_B_D1_MG... ...
TCTCTCTGAGTCATACCTGCCACGATCCTATGCCGTGACTTTTCCTAAACGCTCACTACCTTGGCTCTTTACCAACGCAGCTTTAGGTGGTTTGAAGCCTGCTCCTGCAAGCCGGCTCCGAGGGGCCTTCCCTCATCTTCTGTGCAGTTACGCACACTTTATTAAAAAGCGCGCTCGTGGCGCACTACATTGAGACTACCTTATAAAAATCGGGTTTGTCAAAGACTGTGTTTCTGTCCAAAAAGTCACTCAGGGATGAATTGTGATATGGTATTGAGGTATCTCAGAAAAATCAGACGCTTGATACTTGGACGTTATTGCAGATACCACAGGTATTTCTGACATTTGAATTTTGAGGAATTACCAATTTTAACCCATCTTCTACGCCATCCATTATCGAGGACGTTTTGTCACCTTGGTTGTAAAATGTGTAAATTAGCAAGAAAACCTACTTTCAATATTTAGCCTTTTTGCTTTTTTAATTTTTCAAATTTGTCATGCCAGTTACATTTGTTACAATAAGTCTCTGTTTCTTTTTCCACTGCCGGTGCTAAAGATTCATCGACGTCCGAATCGAAACAAATCTCACCATCCGGGCATTCGAATTCATAGGTCTCATATTCATCGTCCGGATCCTTTATATAAAATTTTTCACATCCACATTGAGGGCATTTCATTGGGATTACCTCGCATTTTATGACCTTATGAAATAATTATAGCTAAGACTGTTTTTTAGTTCATCCAATGTTTCAAGGTCACACACATCAAAACTTTGTCCACACCCACCACAAATCATCTCACATTTATCCGGTGTTCGCGTTCTCCGTTTCTTTAACTGTGCACGACATTCCGGACATCTTAGGTCAATCGCATTATTTTTATTATCGGGATTAGTTTTCACGAGCTTTTACCAATGTGCTATTTCCTGTTATTATTCTTCTATAAGTAGCGTTTCTTTTGTCGATATGCGAAGATGCTCTATATGCAACCTTCAAATTTAAAATGTCAGTACTATTTAATCTAAGGCTTCCATGAGTTTTCCACAGCAGGGCGGAATTCTGTCACCTTGTTTCAACATTGCATATTTATTGCATGTATAACAAATGCACTGGCAATCCTCATCAACATAGACTTCAGGATATTCATCACCACCAGTACCCTTTTCACCTTCGATTACAAATCTAGCAAATTCACTTTGCTGTGGGATATACTCTCCAATAGGAACCAGCTTTCTATTGAATCTGGCACAATCAACCATCATCCTCCATAAAGATTGAAGTTTTATTGTCTCATCAGAATTTTCAGGTGTAAATTCAACAAGGTTTTTTTCTATGTTGATTTTCATATGTTTGCCTCCTCTTTTAAGGTTGTAGCTTTTTAAATTTTTAACGTAAATTTTCTCTTATTTCACAAACAATTGCCAATCTATAACAGCAACAATTATGCCAATGTATTATCATCGTATAACTGGTTGTTATCTCAAATGAATGTCTTCGAGCTCAATAAACAAATGTATCACAATAAAAGATTATAATGAGACGCCCATGTATCATGAGACAGCAAGTATGAATATTTTAAACAATAAAGCATTATCAATCGTTTCTTGAATAAACATTCGGAAGTAGAAGAAGTTTTATACTACACGATGTGATATCGTATTATGGTATCATGAAAAATTCAGGTGCTTGATATCTGTAGGTTATTGCAGATATCGCAGATTCAGCCAAATGCTACATACGTTGGAGTTAGTACAGCTGTCATAAAAAACACACCACCACCCCCCAATATCTACCTCTCGGAAAGGTACTATATACCACAGGTTCGCATGACATTTGACTATTGAAGATTACTCAAGAATTAATATGGGCTCGATTGGGACAATCGCGTCATGAGACTAACACTTTTTTATAACCCTATCTACCACAAGTTATTATATCTACGGGCCAAGTTTCAATAAGTTTTAAATCTGAGTTTTCCATCTATTGAAATTGATTGGGATTCACTTTTTGAAAAACATAAAAAATCGTGCATCGGTACACAGGCCTTTTTCAACTTAACTGGCTGAAACCTGGTGTTTTGATGCAGCTTATATGGCCATTAGTATCCAGTCGAAAATCATTATCCAAAATACGGTAATTTCTTTGGATACGTTTTATGTTCGCTCTTTATGCTTGCGATGAATCGAGTTATGAGAAATAATAGCGCTCTAACGATTTGGTGACCAAGTTTGATTTTAATGAACATTGTAGAATTATGGAAAGTCATGCTGCTGGCACGTTTGCTTTTACCATTTATAGTAATTGTTTTGATGATCTTCGGATGCGCTACACCTTATAAGTATCCATATACTACCGATTTTCCGGGCTCATATCTTCATCCGATTGCAACCCCTCCAGTTGTCGACGGTCGGGAACGCTTTCGGGAGATCTTTTGCGGGTTGCTGGCCGAAAACCCCAAATATCGGAATGAGGCAGGTAATTGTGAAGACTTCCTTCTGCGACTGAGTGATGAAGGGCAGCTCAACAAGAATCCCGGACCCGTGCCGGCACCCGACACCCGATACCGAATTTTGGTCGTGCCCGGTCTTTTCAACGAGTGTTTTTCAAGCATTGCCCTTCCATTTGAAGCTTCGATTGAAACCCTTCGCAACAGAGGCTTCAGAATCGAACTGCTCATCGTCAGCGGGCGCTCCAGCAGTGACAAAAATGCGGCGTATATTGCAAAGGTCATTGAAAACATGACCCTTGATAGTGATGAAGATCTGGTGCTCGTGGGGTATTCAAAGGGTGCAGTGGATATTCTTAATTTTTTGGTAAACTACCCGGCGCAGGCCCGAAAAGTGGCTGCGGTTGTAAGTGTGGCCGGCGCCATAAACGGATCACCGCTGGCAAAAAAATTTGCCAACACTTACACCCATCTGGCCAAATATATCCAGCTGAGCCAATGCGAACCCGGCGATAGCGGTGCCATTGATAGCCTTAAATATTCGACCAGACTGTCATGGCTGGCTGCCAATCCTCTTCCAAATTCGGCGGAGTATTTTTCGCTGGTCTCTTTTACCAGACGTGAAAATATCAACCTTCTACTGAAAGTCTGGTATGACATGCTGGCGGTTTTTAGTCCCCGCAACGATGGACAGCTTCTTAGCGCCGATCAAATCATTCCCGGTGCCACGCTCTTAGGCTATGCCAACGTCGACCACTGGTCACTAGTCCTGCCTCTGGAGGATTCTTGGTTATCTGATACAGTGGAAATGCCGAAAAGATTTCCCAGAGAAATTTTACTTCAGTCCATGCTTCTTTATGTGGCGGAAACTCTGGACAGGAAACAGAAAAAAAATGAAACTGCTTTCAACCCGAATTAAAGTCATATTCATTTGCACCTTTATTCTAAGTGTTTTTGGCTGTGGTTCGTCAACAGAGGTTTTCAATGTTGATCTCCCAGCGCATACCCTGAGTTATATTGGTGCGCCATCCATGAATGATGCCCGTACGCGTTTCCGGGAGATTTTTTGCGAATTGTTGGAATCAAAACGAGAATCTCAAAGTCTGAATATTGACTGTGAGGATTACCTGTGGCGCTTAAACGATGAGCCGCTGACCGCTGAGGTGCGAACACCCTTGCCGGTACACGATACACACCTGAGAATTCTCATCGTCTCGGGAGCGTTTTCGGATTGTTTTCCGGAAATCGGCAAGCCTTACAAATCTGGCACAGAACATCTCATGCGTCTTGGCTATCGGATTGATTATGTTTCGATCAGCGGTCGGTCCGGAAGCGACATGAATGCTTCGGTAATTGCGAAGACGGTCGCAAACCTGGACATGGAAACATCTGAGCGCCTGCTACTTATCGGGTATTCCAAGGGAACCACGGATATTCTGCATTTTCTGCTGAATTATCCGGACCTCTCCCACAAAGTAACGGCGGTATTGAGTGTCGCCGGGGCAGTCAACGGGTCTATCATCGCCGACAGGTACGCGGAAATCTATCACAAATGGTTTGAAAATTTGTCACTGGGTGATTGTGGGCCCGGCGATAGAGGTGTGCTGGAGAGTTTGACCCGGAAAGAGCAATTCCGCTGGCTAGCCATGCATCCATTGCCGCAACACGTTCAGTATTATTCCGTTGCTACCTTCACTCGGAAAGAAAATATTCAGGTGGTACTGCGGATAACCTATGAACTCTTAGAGCCAATCAATCCTTTAAATGACGGTCAGCTCCTGATCTATGATCAACTCATACCCGGTTCAACGCTCATGGCATACGTCAATGCTGATCACTGGACGGTTGCAGTGCCGGTGGATGAAGCTTTCTCCGATCGAGACCCTGATACTGTGACCAGGAACAAGAAAGTGCGTACCCTTCTTTTTGAAGCGATGATACTATTTGTAGTGGAGCAGCTGCAGCAGATACCCGGGCTGGGCAATGCCGCACCTTCTCAAACAAAATAGCGCTTTTCGTTACCATTGTTAGTTACCGCCCTTGTCCGACACCCTATCCTTTGCACGCATTCATCACCGTTACTGTTTCAACCAACGACCTGCAATCAGCGGCCACTGTTGAAATAAGTTCGGCAGTGGCGATCCATAAGAGGCCTTCCTGAACGAGGGGCCCGGATAGATGTAAGATAAAGTGGTCCGCCTTTAAGCCTTAAAATTTTTGAAATATCGGAAAAAATCGATAACAAATCAGCGTATAAGAAACTTGACATGTTACAACGCGTATAACTATATGAATTTATGTATATTTAACGATACATTAATAGTGTTAAATTACCTTGGTGATTTTAACGGGTTGATCAAATACCAATTATTACAGCCGTTATTGTCAAGTGATATGATATTATGTTAATACAGAAAAATCAGTCACTTGATGGTTGTTGCTATTGCAGAGATATGACATGTTAGCCTGATATTTGAATACGTTGGAGAAATTTAGATTGAAACCAAGCCCATCTGCTGTTACATACCCAACGTAATAGCGCTCATTTACTGATATATGAAATTCGATTTTTCGCCGGATTTTATCTTATCTTGATTGCCCTCATGACATTCTTCAACACAATACTAAATGATCAAACGCGCTCATTGCTACAGGCATTTTTCAGGGCGTGTTCAATTGATTCAATGGCCGACGTTTTTATTGTTCACCGCTCCGGTAGAATCTCCCAATTCATCAGTTCGACCTCTTCAAAGTTTGTAAGTTCACTGGATATCCAAAGCACGGCCCGAAATCCGTCGGTGAAATAAGGATCCCCGGTGAGGTTATTTCGGGGATTTGAAATGGGGGCAGGACTGACCCCTTTCACATAGGCGATCTTTTCAAGTCCCTGGGCGTACAACAGGTCCTGAATGAGAAAATCCCTGGTTTCGTCCACATCCGGACTGATTTTGTGGGTTGTGAGGGTCTTCCATGTGAAGCGAACACCGATGTCGCGACTGATCTGTCCCACCCACACGGGTTTATCTTCAAAGCGCCAGGGCGAAAGCCACAGTCGCAGATGGTTCCGTTCATGGATCGATTTCCGGGTCCTTTGGAAAGCGACGTCCTGTCTTCGTCCGAAAGCATAAAGTCCGCTGACCGGTGAGTACCGATATTGACCACCAAAGAGGTAAGATCCTATAGTCTTCAGGGCAGATCCAGCATATATGGTTTCAGTCTCATCCCAACCGACGCGAATGAATGTATGAAATATGTCTTCGCTTTCTCCGATGACAACGATGTTCAGAGGATCCCCCTGCGCATTTCCATCTTTTTTTGTTGTGCAGCAATCAAGACCTTCTAAAGCTTGTCTCAATCCTTCTTCATCCAGTGAAACAATCTCATCTTCCGGATAGAGGGCATCGAAGTCCACATTGTGATGATCGACACGTAGACCGGGTACATTGATAAAAAAGGTAAATGTTCTGACTTGGTGGTCTTCTCCCACCAGATGAACGCTGAGCTCCTTGGTGCCCTCGTCCACAGGGGCAAAAACAAAGCCTGCCTTCTTTCTTCCCGGCGCAATGTATATCACCTGTTTCACTTGATAGAACCGCTGATTCATTAAATCGTTATACGGTGTAATATAGGGAAAATGATTCTTAAAGGCGGCTTCTATAGGGCTGAAATAATCCGGGTCAAGCCCCATCGGTAAAAACCAGACCGGTTCTTCATTATTATTTTCGATTTCCAACCAAATGGGCTGAACCCCTCTCTTGTATATGTGAACACCGAAAATCTTACGGCTCTCTTTGGCACTGGGTACTGCAGCCGTGACCCGTACATTCCCTTCGGATTTTGTCTGGGACCGCACCCGGAAGGGAACTTCGTCCACGGCATATGGTTTGTATGGCGCACATCCGGTAAGGATTAAGATACAGATGCATATGAGGACAAGTCCTGACATGCGTGAGATGATGCACATATGATTTTTTCTTGACTTAACAACCATGCTCTAATTGTCTTTTGTCGTCTTTTTCGGCTGCTCCCAGTTCAGATTTTCAACATCTGAAAAAGAAACGGGTTTGCTCGACACCCAGAGAACAAGCCTATAACCATCCGTAAAATAGGGATCGTTATTGAAGGTCTTGCGCGGTTCAGTTATGGACGCGGCACCGACCCCTTTTACATATCCGAACTTTACCAGTCCCTGGGCGTACCAGATGTCCTGCAACATATAGGTCCTCGCTTCATCCACTAACGGTTCTATCTGATAGGTATCAGGCAAAAATCGTACTTTAATGTCACGGCTGATCTGTCCCACCCATACAGGTTTACCGGCAAAGCGCATGGGCGAAAGCCACAGCCTCAGGTGGATCCGTTCATCTGCCTTTTGCCGGAATTTTCTGAAGGCCGCATCCTGGGGCCGGCCGTATAGATAAAATGGTATCATGGACGCGTACCGGTCCTGCTTCATAAAAGCGGCGGTTGTTGCCATCTTAGAAAGGGAATCTTTATTCAGGGACTCTGTCTCGTACCAACCGCTTCTTATCAGGGCCTGGTGCAATGCCTTTCCTCTACCGATAATGACCAGATTGAGCGGATCGCCTTCTTTGTTTGACTCCTGATCCGTTGAACAGCATGACAGTTCTTCCAACGCCCTTCGAAAACTTTCCATATCATCGTACGAAACAATTTCGTCCTTTGAATACAGTCTATGCCAATCCACGTCCTGGTGACTCACCTTGAACCCCGGAACAGGGATAAAGAACGTAAATGTCCTAATTTCCCGGTTTCGCCCCATCAAATCCACGTTAAAGCCTTTGGTCCCTAAATCCAGGTTGGTAAATATAAAGCCCGCTCTTGTATTGCCAGGTGGAACGTAGCTATCCATGGTTTTTTCATGAAAGTACAGGTCCATCCGCGCGTTGGTTCGTTTTGAAAAGAAGAAATGATGCATGTAGGCCACCTCGAAGGGGGCGAAGTAATCGGGGTCGACACCGAAGGGCGGGACCCAGACGCGCTTGTCATCGTTGTTCTCAATCTCCAACCATATCGGCTGAATACTCTTCTTGTAAAGATCAAGACCAAAGATCTCCCGGGTTTCTTCCCGACTGAGTATAGTTGCCGTGACCTTAAACACGCCGTCTGTCTTGCTTAGGCCGCGATTCCGAAAGAGTGTTTCATCGATGGGGCCGGGCTTAAATGTAGCACACCCGTATGCTGTAAAAATGCTAATGACCAAAAGTAAAAGCCACAATTTTTGCCTTAGGTTAAACATCAAATTTTCTCTTTTATGCTGACTGGTCATCTTTCTATTCTTTCAAACCAGGCAGCAATCCATTTATCTGGACTATAAAATTTTGGATATCGTATTTTTCGGGAATCAGTTCAAAGCTCAATCGCAGACTATTTGCCATAGCCCTCAAGTATCAATACTGTTAACTGTATATAGCAATATTACGATTTTTTCAAGGTGCTTAATTGTGTCTTTCATACCTGAAGGTGGAATCTGGAGAGACTAAAATTTTGTTGGATGTGCTTGCACAATATGAAATTGGTAGATTTTGTAGATTGGGTTTCAATTGGATCTATTACCGAACCAAAATTTTTTGAGATACCTTGCAAGTATCCGGATTTTCACGAAATTGTGATATGATATTATGATATCACGAAATTATGCCTTGCTTTTTTCCTGGAACAACTGACCATGATGCAAAATCCGCCAAAATGACAGATATCAAATTCGAACTTTAGATATCAAGCAAGGATCGTTTTTCAGATATCGTTTTCATATTGCACAATCTGATGGTGTAGGATTATATCGTGATTGCATATTGGTAATTGCATGACTAAATCTTGGTTAATGCACTTAATCAATACAACCTTCTTGCCCTCCCACCTTCTAACCTTTTTTGCTCTATGTCTTGTTTCCTTGGTTTTATGCTTTCCTCATTTCTCTTTTCTCTTTACTATTGATGACTTAAAGGCAGAGCAATAGGATTCTGATATATCCCACAGTTCCAGGTTAAATAATCCCCCTCTTTCATTCCTGAATTTTACACGAGTCGGAGGCTTTCATATGCAAGGCACTTAAGGGCGAAGCCATAGTCTGCTATTGCGAGTCCTTAATAACGCAGCAGATGAGAGCGTCCGGCTTGTGCAAAATTCAGGTCATGCATCACGATGGACAGCAAATGGCCCCCAGGTTTGACAAACCGGCATGACTTCAAGACGATTGATATTGATGTGGGGCGGAAGGTTTACAACCCAGTATACCATTTCAGCAATGTCTTCGGCTGTTATGGGTTGTGTCCCCTCGTACACCTTTTCGGCTTTCTTTTCATCTCCCTTAAAACGGACCACAGAAAACTCCGTTTCCGCCAATCCGGGCTCTATATTGGTGACCCGTATGGCCGTCCCGAAAAGGTCGGCACGCAAATTCTGCGAAAACTGTTTCACAAAAGCTTTGGTGGCACCATATACATTTCCTCCCGGATAGGGCCAGTTTCCGGCAACCGAGCCGATATTGACAATATGCCCTTGATTGCGGTCGACCATGCCCGGCATCATCGCCCTTGTACAGTACATCAGTCCCTTGATGTTGGTGTCCACCATGGTATTCCAGTCGGACAGGTCTGATTCAGGGGCTGGTTCAAGACCCAGGGCAAGACCGGCATTATTCACGAGGACATTGATTTTAGAAAACTTTTCGGGCAAATGTGTCAGTCCCGTCATTACCGCTTCCTGATCGCGGACGTCCAGCGACATGATATGAACGGATGTTTCACCACCCAGTTTCTCCTGCAACGCTTTTAAACGGTCTTTACGTCTGGCCGCCAAAATGAGTTGCCAGCCCTCTTTGGCAAAGCGCTGGGCGCATGCTTCGCCAAAACCGGATGTTGCCCCGGTTATGAGTATGATTCCGCTCATTCCATTCACCTTTCAATTTCGATCAATAAATAGAGCTTAGATATTTCAGGGGTCGGGAAAATCGATTTAACTAGTGTCCATCCATGATCTCAAAATGAACACAATGGGTGTTCAATTCAGAAATGAGCAATTTTTGTTCTGATCAAGGCCGCACAAGGGTTTTCGGTCCCCGCAAAGCGGGACAGGAAGGCGTACGTCTGTACGCCGCAGCCGGAAACCCGCGGAGAACGCCGAGCAGGACAAAAATGGCCATTTATGGATGGACACTAACCAAATTTGTCATAAGCAATCATCTCCGGGTCAACCCCGAGGTTGTCCAGCATCTCTTCAATGGCATCAATCATCAGCGGCGGACCGCAGAGATAATATTCAATTTCCGTCGGGTCTTCATGTGTGACAAGGTAATTGTCATGCAGACACTGGTGAATGTATCCGGTCAACCCTTCCCATTCATCCTCTTTTTTGGGCTGGGATAATGCCACGTGAAATGAGAAATTCTCATATTTTTTTTCCAAGTCCCTGAATTCTTGTTCAAAAAACAGCTCCAGCTTTGATCGAGCCCCGTACCAATACGTAATTTTCCGTTTTGTTTTCAATGTGTTGAGTTGGTGAAAAATATGAGACCTTAGCGGCGCCATTCCGGCGCCACCGCCGACGAAACACATTTCCCTTTCGGTTTCCTTAGTAAAAAAATCTCCATAAGGACCGCTTAATGTCACCCGATCGTCCGGTTTCAAATTGAAAATATAAGATGATCCTATGCCGGGAGGTGCTTCCATCAACCCTGGTGGCGGGGTGGCGATCCGAATCGTAAATTCCAGGATGTCTTTTTCACTGGGGGGATTTGCCACGGAATAGGCCCTGAAAATCGACTCTTCTGTTTTTGACCGCAACCCCCAGAGGTTGAAGGCATCCCAGTCGGGCCTAAACCGTTCAGCCACCCTGGCCCTGAATTCTGAAAACGAAAACTCATACTCCGGGATATCAATCTGTATATAGGCCCCGGCCTTGAATTCAAGTGCCTCGCCGGGATCGAGTTTCAGTACCAGTTCCTTGATAAATGTCGCGACATTATCGTTTGAAACCACTGTAGCGCCGTATTTTTTGACGTTGAAGATGTCTTCCGGCAACCGAATCTTCATATTCTCTTTGACCTTGAGCTGACAGGATAGACGAACATTTTCCTTTTTTTCCCGTCGGGTCAAATGGGCAAGCTCGGTGGGCAAAATACCCCTTCCACCCTCTTCTACCACGCACTTGCATGTCCCGCATGAACCTCCGCCGCCACAGGCCGATGGAATATAAATCTCATTGGCCGAAAGCGCAGATAAAAGTGTGATGCCACCGGGCACTTTTAAGCTTTTTTTCTCGTCATCATTGATAACAATATCACAGTCGTCCTTTTTAACGACTTTGGCTTCCACCAGCAAAAGGAGCCCCACAAGGATGAAGATGATGGAGGAAAAAACTGTCAGGCTAACAAGGTAAATCAATAATAATTCCTTTAAGGTCCGAGATTAAATGTCATAGATAACCCTATGTTCTATACCCATAACCCATTACCAAATTAAAGCGTAATCCCCGAAAACAACATAAACGCCATGGCCATAAGACCGGTAATAATCATGCTGATTCCAAAATTTTCAAGGCCCTTGGGGACATTGGCGTATCTGAGTTTTTTTCGAATTCCCGCCATGGTAACAATGGCGAGCATCCATCCGAAACCTGAACTTGCACCGAAAACAACAGATTCTATAAAATTATAATTCCGCTCCACCATGAACAAAGACGCTCCTAAAATGGCACAATTAACCGCAATCAGTGGAAGGAAGACCCCCAGTGCTATGTACAAAGGAGGCAAGTACCTGTCGATAATCATTTCCAACGCCTGAACGATGGCTGCAATAACGGCAATAAAGATAATAAATTTTAAGAAGCTAAGGTCAACTCTCGGAAAACCCGCCCATGCAAGGGCGCCGGGCGATAACAGATAATGATAAACGAGCCAGTTTACCGGTGTAGTAATGGAAAGCACAAACGTCACCGCCAAACCGAGTCCTATGGCGGTTTCCATTTTTCTGGAAATGGCCAGAAAAGAACACATTCCCAGAAAATAGGCCAAAAGGATATTGCCGACAAAAACAGAATTTAAAAATATGCTGATAAGGTTTTCCATAACTTATTCTTTTGAAACCGTCTTCTGAAGCCACACGATCAGGCCGATGGCAATAAACGCGCCGGGCGCCAGAACCATAAACCCCATATCTTCATATCCTGCGGCATAAAACGCATCGGGTATCACCTGAAATCCAAAAAGTTTTCCTGCACCAAAAAATTCCCGAAGCACCCCCACAGTTATCAAGATCTGGCTGTATCCGAGGCCGTTCCCGATACCGTCCAACAGTGAATGAAACGGGGGATTCCCCAGGGCATATGTTTCAGCTCTTCCCAGGATAATGCAGTTGGTAATAATAAGTCCTACGAAAATAGAGAGTTGCTTGCTGACGTCATACAGGAAAGCTTTGAGAACCTGATCCGCAAAAATCACCAATGTTGCGATAACGGTAAGTTCTACGATAATACGGATGTTTCTGGGAATTAACTTGCGCATCAAAGAAATCAACAGATTTGAACAGGCCAGAACAAAGGTCAGCGCCAGACTCATGACAATGGCGGTCTTTAACTGAACGGTGACCGCCAGAGCAGAACAAATCCCCAGGATTTGTCCGGAAATTGGATTGCTTTCCCAGATGGGTGTAAAAAATATTTTAAAGGCTTTGGTTCGCGTTATCTTCATTTGATTTCATATCGTGTTTGAAAAACAACACGTCAAACAGGATTTCAGGTGATCCGGTTTATTGGCGAATCACTATTTGAGTATATTAGTGAGCGTTATGAAAGAAGCATACGAAATTTTGCCTCAACGTTACTTCAAAAAAACAAAGGTATCACCATTTGTTCTGATTTTTTTAGAAAGAGGTTCGTATTTGTTCAACGTCTCCTTTAGACCGGCAGATAGAAATTTTCCGGTCATGGAAGCGCCGCTGATGCCGTCGACGAAATTTTTTTGACGGCTTTTAGGTATCTGCCCTTTTACCGTTCCTTTGGCAATGGTAACAGAAACAAAATTGCCCTGGTCATCCAAAAAAGTTTTGCCTTTAAAATTTTTCTGGAACCATTTTTTCTCAATTTCTCCTCCGAGACCGGGGGTTTCCTGGTGACTGTAAACAGTAAACCCTGAAATGGTGGCCCCGTCGTTTCTTATCGACAGATATCCTGCTATTTTCCCCCACAACCCTCGGGAATGGACGGGTATGATGTATGCTTGTACTTTTCCCTGTTGGATAAAAAGATAAAACAGCAGATCATTTTCACCTTTTTTTTCTTGAACAACTTTCCCCTCAACATCGACCCACACCTGCCTGATGTGGGCCTCATAGAGTTGCGCAACGGCCGCCGTAGAATAAGATTTGGGGTCTTCCAATAGACCAACGGATTTTAATATGTTTTTACTCTTATCGAGTTCTATGTTCTTAAGCTGATATTCCCTCAATCCGGTGGATGCCAGGGTCAGCAGACCGCCGCAAACTAGACTCAACACTAAGGTAAATAAAATGGATTTGATGTACTTAGACATTCGGCACCCTTTTTTTCAGCCTGAATTGAATTTCAAAATGGTCCAGAAGCGGTGAAAACAGGTTCATGAAAAGAATGGCCAGCATGATTCCTTCCGGAAATGCCGGATTAAAAATGCGTATGAGTACGGTCAACGCACCGATGGCAAAACCGTATATCCATTTTGAAATGTTCATTCCCGGTGCTGAAACCGGATCCGTCGCCATGTAGGTGATTCCAAAGGCAGCCCCTCCCATTACCAGATGGTAAAACGGATTCAGTGTAAGCATCGGTACAGAAGACTCTCCGTAAATCAGGCCAATGATATATCCGGGAAATGCTGCAAACAGCACTCCCATAATACCTCCTAAAATGATTCTATAGCTCGCGATACCTGTAAGAATCAGCAAGATAGCGCCCAATAAGCACATGAGTGCCGACGTCCCACCAATGGTTCCTGGATATAAACCGTAAAAAAGTTTGGGAAACGTAAAACCGGCCTTTAACAGTAAAGATTCTAAAAAGTCAGCGCTCCCTTGAATTGCAGAAACTGCCAGCGGTGTCGCCCCGCTGAATGTATCCACAACCTGGGAATTTACACCGCTGACCACCGTCCAGACCGTATCTCCGGTCATTTTCACGGGATAAGCAAAAAATAAAAACGCCCTTCCGGTCAGTGCGGGATTTAAAAAATTTCTTCCCGTGCCGCCAAAGATCTCTTTACCAAAGATCACACCAAATGAGATGCCCAAGGCAACCTGCCAGAGTGGAATCGTCGGTGGAAGTGTTAGGGGAAATAACAGACCGGTAACCAGAAATCCCTCGCTGATGTTATGTTTTCGAATGGATGCAAACAACGTTTCCCAGGCCAATCCCACAGCATAAGAAACAATAATTATCGGAAGTACAATTTGGAGTCCTTTAAGTGAAACAGCCATGAACGTCAAAGGAAGTCCGGAGGCTAGATTCGATTGATAACCGGTATTATAGATGCCGAAAAAAAGCGGCGGAATCAGCGCCACGATAACCATGCTCATAAAGCGTTTTAGATCCAGGCTGTCACGTACATGGGGTTCGGTTTTTGTAACAATACCAGGGATAAAGAAAAACGTCTCCACCGCATCAAAAAAAGGATGAAGTTTTTCGAATCTTCCGCCTTCGGAAAATTGTTTTCTGTTGGATTCGAAAAAATTTTTAAGAAATTTCATGACTATAACTGTTCCAGATAGTATGCCTTTTTGGTATTTTTTAAAACAACGCTCAGTTTCACTTTCGACGGACACACATAGGTACAAAGACCGCATTCCACACAATCCAACAAACCGTGATCAAGCGCCTCCTCAATTTCATCCGCCAGTATAGATTTATAGGTAAATTGAGGCAGAATATCCACCGGACAAACCTCTGCGCAGAATCCACAATTCACACAAGCTCGATTTTCACCATGCTGATTGCATTCCATAGGCATTGCTGAAGGATTAAAAACAGATAAAAAGGCTCTGGACCGGCTGGGTTTATTAAACCCGGGCCTGGCAAACCCAAAAAATTCTTTTTCATCGCCTTCGGGAATCAATACCAGAGAGGTCTCATAAAACCCCATATATGAATCTTTCGAACCGGTATAACCATTGAAAATTCCCCCGACAATATGTCTGGCTGCTCCGGTATCGTCTGCGTGCCCCTTTGTGATATGATTCAAAGGAACCCCCATTCTGGTCTGAAGATGCTTTTTTTCCCTGGCAAGGATCCCGCCTAAAACCACTGTTCGATCCACCGGGTATTTGCCGGTCTTAAATAGCATCGCCAAAAGAATTACATCCTGCCCGTTGATATACCAGGCCCGGTTTTCATCCGGATGTTTTTTGATGGTGTAAAGCAACACACCCGGATCATCTGCCGGGTAAACACCTTCGCAGGTATGGGTCACATGGGTGTTTAACCGGTCCGGAACAAAATTATTATCCGGAGATGCACTGATAAAAAGCGTTCGTGTCAATTTGTTAAGAATTTTTATACCGAATTCAAACAGATCTACTTTGTCCTTTAAATAAACTTCCGGTACGGGTTGAAAAGGTTCTTTAGAACCCAGGCTAATAATGATCGACGGAGGGAAAGATTGTGGGTTTGGAATATTTCGAAATGGAAGTTCTCTGAAAAGCGGCCATAATCCACCGGCAGTCAACATTTGAACCAATGCTTCCCTTTCGATATCTTCCAACTGGGCCTCGTTTATCATCGGGAATATTTCATGGCCCTCATCTTGATCCAGTGCAATGATGATCTCTTTGATTATCCTGCGGGGACCGTAATCGATTTTGGTGATCCGTCCGCCTCCCGGCGATAGAAATATGAAATCGGGATTTTGCTTGTCCTCGAAAATTGGAGAGCCCACGTTTACCTGATCGTCAACCTTGACCTTTAAACGAGGCTTTATGAATGGAATTCTTTCCGGCAATAACGCCACTCGGGTCGGCTTCTCCAATTTTTCAACATCACAAGAAGGCGTCCCGGCGATATTAATATCGTAACCTTTTCTGATACGGATGGAAGTCATATGGTGGTCTAATTGTAGAATGGTTTCATGTTTTCATAAAACAACATTCACCTAAATGCAATAATTATACCCTAAACCATCATTTCAGATTCATGCAATATTTTTTCCCCAAAGGTTTAAAATATTATGATACAATAAAAATACGTTTTATTCACTCTTGACACAAGTTTTTATTCAGCTTAGGAAATATTTAAGGAATTGGGGAAAGAACCTATTGAACCAGAGGTAATAACTTGTTGCAACGTAAAAACACAAGAATGACCCGGCAGCGCAAGGTAATTCTTGAAGAGCTGCTAAAGCAAAATTCTCATCCAAGTGCTGATGAAATTTATCACATGGTACGCCGTCGGATGCCAAGAATCAGTCTCGGTACGGTTTACCGGAACCTTGAAGTCCTTGCCAACATGGGTAAAATTCAGAAATTGGAACTCAGCGGCGCTTTAAAACGCTACGATTGGGATACGAACAAGCATTACCATATTCGCTGCGTTCGCTGTGACCGGGTAGACGATGCACCGATAGCACCTTTGAACCAACTCGAGAATGACCTCTATGGGGCAACTGTTTTTGAAATTATCGGACATAACCTTGAATTTACGGGGCTTTGTCCTGAATGTTCAGAAAAAGTAGCTGCGAACCATGCTGAATAACTATTTTCAACACCAGGCCCATATTTTCGATATCGAATGCAATTTCCGGTGCCCGGATGATTGTAATGCACCCGGATGCCGGAAGGTTGATATTATTGTTGAAGTCACAATTTTTGACCTGATTAGACTCGGTCGATTCCTGAACACCCCTGCTTATCACCTCTTTTCTCAATATTGCCATCTGGGCTTGATGATATGTGAGGACAATATCCGCTATAAAAGACTCTTGATAAAGATGAAAAAACCGTGCCTTTTCCTTTCCGAGAACCAATGCGTTGTTCATGATGCCAAACCGTTAAATTGTAAACTTTTCCCGGAACTTTACCATATAAAGGGGGTGTTGCCGAAACTTTCTAAAAATCCATTATTTTATACATTTCCATGTCTGAAGGAACCCATCGTCATCTCGGAAAAAAGAATCAAGGCGTTAACAAAGCTCAGAAGAATGAGTTTACGGGAACAGGCCCTGTCCCATGAATATCTGTTCGGCGTCCCAAGTTTTGTCATTGACGAAAAACCCTTGAGAAAAAAACTTCGTCGAAATCACCCGAAACACCAAAACATATCTTTACAGGATTATGACAACCTTTTGAATAAACTGCTTAAATCATACAGTTATATTGAAAATGTTTTGGAAAAGATATCCAGACTGGATGCCGAATCAGAAAGAAAAAATCTATTTGAAAAATTGAGCGATCATGTCATAATGGAACATCTCATGGAAAAAATGGTTCGACCGATGGTTGTTCACAGATTAGAAAGAGATGACATCAAGCAACTCAAAAGAAGCCTTCATCCGCCTGCAATATATTTCACCTAAACTGAGCGTTTCAAATTTTTAAAATGGTTGATTTAACAATATTTTTAAGGTATTCTGACATTCTGAATTTCAAAAATTGAAACCCTACCGGATTTCCAATTTCACCGCATCTACTGCGTCAGATGCCGTTCCGCATAGACGACTATAGCGAAACGACATCTTCCTTGTATCTGTGGTAATCTTGAAAATCGCTCAACTTAGGTTTCATGTAAACCATCAATAATGACATGACCGATCACTATTTGATTTAAGATGCGAAACTTGAATGAGTTAGATCTGTAACGGATGTTTTATGATACAGACATGTATCATAAAACATCTATGAGACATTTTTTCAGAGGTGATGTGCTCTCATACTTTTTAAAAATCGTTCTGAAAGTCAACAATCCGCTATTTATTCAGAATCATCGAATTCCAATTAGGGCAGGGAAGCATCCTATTACCACCCATATCAGGAGTTAAAGTGCCAAGAGATATTATATCGAGTTTTTGGTTTGAAACACAAAACCTGGCACGGAATTTGATATTGATATTAAGTTGGAAAGTATAAAAAACCTATATACGTTAACACTTAAAAACGGAGGTAAACCATGGAATCATGTCAACCTATTTTAAATACCGGCCTCCGCGGTTTTAAAGTCGCAACGACTCGGGTCGGTGATGTTGACGGTGCTGCCGGAAGATTGATCTACAGAGGCTATTTGGTTCAGGATTTGGCCGGAAAAGTGTCATTTGAAGAGGTTTCATATCTGTTGCTCTATGAAAGACTGCCTCAAAAAACAGAACTTGAAGATTTCAAGAAACTGCTTGTATCGGAACGGTCCGTCCCTCCTGGACTTATCGCAGCCCTTGAAACCATACCCAAAGATGCCCTTTCCATGGATGTCCTTCAGGCAGCAACTGCCTTACTGGCACACCACGATCCTGACGCCAAGGAATACTCTCCTGAAGCGTCACATCGCATGGGAATAAAACTCATCGCAAAATTCCCAACTATTGTCGCAGCATGGGATCGCATCCGGAACAATAAAAAACCTCTTGATCCGGATCCGGAGTTGAGCCATGCAGCCAACTTTCTTTATATGCTCAACGGAACAATTCCGGACGATGAACTCACCAGTTTTTTCGATACCTGCCTGGTGCTTCATGCAGAACATTCTTTTAACGCTTCAACATTTTCGGCAAGACAGGTGGCATCAACAAGAGCTCACATGTATTCAGCCGTTGCGGCCGGGGTCGGTTCTTTATCCGGAGAATTGCACGGTGGTGCAAATACTCGCGTCATGGAGATGCTCCTTAACATCGGTTCTGTCGACAAAGTTGAAGCATATGTGAACAATCTGCTCGACACCGGTGGAATTATCATGGGACTGGGCCATGCAGTCTACAAAACCGATGATCCCAGAGCGCATATCCTGGCACCCATGTCCAAAATAATGGGCGAGCGTATCGGAGAACCTAAGTGGTATGAAATGTCCAAAATTCTTGAGAAAAAGGGTAAGGAAGCCTTTAAACAGAGAAAAGGAAGAGACATTTTTGTAAATGTCGATTTCTACAGCGCGTCTCTCTATTATTACATGGGGATACCGATAGACCTCTTTACGCCGATATTTGCTATCGCCAGAGTTTCCGGATGGGCTGCCCATGTGATCGAAGAGCAGTTTGGGGGGGCTGCTTCAAAACCGGTGCTTTACCGCCCCGACTCTGAATATATTGGGGAGTACTGCGGTCCTGAAGAGTGCGCTTTTGTACCCATGGACGAACGATGATGTCAATCTAAAGAAGGGTGACGGACGGTGTTAACGGCCTATTCCGAACGGAGTCAAGAAAGGAGCTCGAGTGAAAAAGTGGCGATGTACGGTCTGCGGCTACATCCATGAAGGGGAGGAGCCGCCTGAAATATGCCCGGTTTGTGGCGCTGATCGAAGTAAGTTTGTTGAAATTGTTGCTGAAGAAAATGATGAAAAGAAATCAAAAACAAAAATAGATCCCATTAAACTCGAAACCGAAACAAAAACTTTAGATGCTGAAGGAAAAACTCTTGACCCTCCGTTAAAACATGACCGGATTTATCAACTGATGGTCAAGCATCATGTTCATCCGATTTCGGTTCATATCCCCAACGGGTTACTTCCCGTTTCCGTTCTTTTTATATTTTTAGCCGTTATTTTCAAAATCACCGGTTTAAGTCAGGCCGCATTTTACAACCTCATCGTTGTTGTCTTTGCCATGCCGCTGGTACTTTTTTCAGGGGTTATTGTGTGGCGAAAAAAATATAACGGTGCCATGACAACCCTGTTTCTGACAAAGATGATTTGCGGCGGTGTGGTAACATTAACGGCAATGATATTGGTGATATGGTCTATTATTGACCCCGGCGTGTTGGCACTGACTTCCTCCCATTTAGTCGCGTTTCTCTTTGTTAACATCGTTATGCTTGGTGCGGCTGTTACCGCTGGATTTCTCGGCGGAAAGCTCGTGTTCAAAGAATGATTTCATAAAAAAGGACCATAAACCATGGATCAACAGGAAGACATTCAGGCACTGGAAGCCCAAAAAGAAATTGAAAGAATATTGGGCGCGATTAAAGAAGAAATTCCTATTTTTTTGTACGCTCAGCCCGGCCAAAATGATGTATTCACTGATACCGCCAGGCAGGCCGTTCGTTTTTTTCGGCAACTTACCGATAAAATTGTCTTGCGCGAATTTAATTTACATCATGAATCCGCGAAAAAATGGAACGTTGAACATTCGCCCACTTTGATTTTCAATCCGGACCGCTACAATATCCGGTGGCTGGGAGCACCCCTGGGTGAAGAAGGACGTATTTTTCTGGAGGCCGTCATCCTCATCGGGCTTCAGAGGAGCAATCTCAGCGAACAATCACTCCAGGTCATAAAACGTATAGACACCCAAAGGAATATCAAGGTGTTTGTCAGTGCGAGCTGTCCGTATTGTCCGCAGCAGGCCCTGAACGCTTTAAAGGCAGCTGTTGAAAAGCCCGATTTAGTTTCTCTGGAAATCATCGATATACAGGCTAACCCTGAACTTGCTACCCGATATTCAGCCCAGTCTGTTCCCCAAACATATGCAAATGACATTTTGATTGCCCAGGGCGCACAGACGGAAGAGCTTTTTATGCTGTCTCTGGATAAAATGGAGGAACAGACGGTTTTTATTCCCGAAAGTGATGCAGAAGAAGTTGAAACAGATCTGGTGATTGTGGGGGGCGGCCCGGCGGGACTGACAGCCGGAATTTACGCAGCAAGAAGCGGTCTTAAAACGGTGGTCGTGGAAAAAGGGGTCCTTGGTGGTCAGGTGGCCACAACCCCGGTTGTTGAAAATTATCCGGGCCTCAAACAAATCGGTGGGAAAACACTTGTGGATATTATGGTGACCCATGCTCTGGAATATGTACAGATTTTCCCGGGAGAAGGGGTTGTTGAAATTACACCCAATGATCCTATCAACGTACAAACCACCCGACGAAAGTTCAAGACCAAAGCCGTGCTGATGACCACCGGAGCCACCCACAGACATCTTCGGGTCCCCGGCGAATCTCGTCTGTCGGGGCATGGTGTCAGTTATTGCAGTACCTGTGACGGCCCGCTTTTTAAGGGGAAAAAAGCCATTGTCGTCGGCGGCGGCAACAGTGCCGCTACAGAAGCGCTTCATATGCATCATATTGGCGTGGATGTCACCCTGGTTCACAGGAAAGGTAGTCTAAAAGCGCAGGATTTTTTGGTACAAAACCTGGTAAAAAACAACATTCCGATACTTTTTAATACTGAAGTCAAGGAAATCAGGGGAAAACATAACGTAGAAGAAGTTTTGCTTTACAATAACAAAACTGAAGAATCTTATTCTCGAACTGTTAATGGCGTCTTTATTGCCATTGGGTATGATCCTACTGTGGAGTTGGCAAATAAAATAGGGATAGAGCTTACGGACGAAGGGTTTATCAAGCACGATAATTACAGAACAAATATCCCCGGAATTTATACTGCCGGAGATGTGTCGGGTGGATACAAGCAAATTGTTACGGCTGCCGGACACGGCGCAGAAGCGGCTATGGTCATTTTTGAAGACCTCATCAATCCATACTGGATCTAATTTTTTATGATAATCAATGCATTAAAATTTAGATTGAGATTTATATCTTCTGATCCATAATCCTGAGCTTCTGCGAGCTGTTGAAAACATCATTACCTTTTGGTTTAAAAATGAACAAGCAACAATCTATTTTAAATAACTCAGTTGAGAACCCCGAGAAATGGGTTGATCTGTATGGTGATTATCTTTACAGATACGCTCTTTACAGGGTTTATGAGGCCACCGTTGCAGAAGACCTGGTCCAGGAAACTTTTCTTGCCGCCCTTCGTTCTTTAAAAAATTTTCAATACCGTTCATCCATAAAAACCTGGCTTACCGGTATCCTAAAACACAAAATCATCGATCACTTTCGAAAAAAAGCAAAAGAACAACCGATGGATGATATCGAATCCAATATTAATAATTTAGACAATCTTTTTACCAAGAACGGACAATGGAAAATTAAACCGGCCGATTGGAACGCTAATCCACAGAAGCGTTATGATCAAAAGGAGTTTATTAAGATTCTCCAAAAATGTTTGTCGGAACTTCCCGTTCGGCAGGCCAGTGCGTTTATTCTCAGAGAAATTGTTGGTGAAAATACAAAAGAAATTTGTAAGATTTTGGACATTTCTACGACCAATTCGTGGGTGTTACTTCACAGAGCCCGAATGTATTTGAGGCGATGCCTTGAAATCAACTGGTTCAACAATTCGTATGAAAGAGAATAAAAATGAAGCACTGGATGTTTAATTGCAAAAAAATGACATACTTGGTGTCGGAATCCCTTGACCGAAAACTGTCTTTGCACCAGCGAATGGGAATGAGGATACACCTGATGATGTGCAAATTCTGTTCTCGTTACCAAGAACAGTTACTCTTTTTATGTAAAACAGCCCGCCTATATTCCGAAAGCATCGAAAACTCTGATCTTTCAATTCAACTATCGTCTGAGGTTGGTAAACGGATTAAAGAATCTATGGTCCGTTTTCTGGAAAAGCATAAATAGACCCGCCATGGAAGACGCAACATGAAAAATAAAATTGTAAGAGATTTAATGGTACCAATATCAGAATATGAGACCATTTCCATCGAATCCAATTTATACGAAGCCGCCCTTGCCCTTGATAAAGCTCAAAAAGCCTATGAACAGGGAATGTATCCCCATAAAATCCTTCTTATATCTGATGAAAACGGAGAAATTGTCGGCAAAATTAGCCAGTTGGATGTCCTCAGAGTATTAGAACCAAAAGGAAAAAAAATCTGCGATTCCAAAACCCTATCCAGATTTGGTGTCAGTTCTCGGTATTTAAAACCGATGCTGAGTCAATGCGAATTTTGGGACAAACCTTTGATTGATATCTGTAGGAGTGCGAGCCGGCTTAACGTCAAAATACTGGTCTGCGCTCCAGCCGAAGGAGAGTCTGTTCCGGAAGACGCTTCTCTGAGTGAAGCCATACATCAACTGGCTCTGGAGCATCATCAGTCTTTATTGGTGACCCGGGGCAAAAAAATTGTGGGGATTCTAAGACAAACAGATATGTTCAAAGAGGTTGTGGAAACACTTGCCGTTTGTGAGCTCTAACCTAAACTGAGCGTTTCAAACTTTAACTTAGGTCAAACTGTCCGGCACGTATCTCCTTAATGCGTTCTGAGAGTGATAATTTTTGGAATTAATCTATGGCAGGAGATTTTGAATTTAATAATAGTAACAGCCATTTTAACGCAAAACAATTTATTTTTCTTTTTGCCGGTATCTTGCTCTTTGCACTGGTGTATTATGCCCCGCCGTGGTCGGACGCAATCGATCCGGTCGGAAAACATTTTGTATTGAGCAGAGAGGGAAAAGGCGCTCTGGCGATATCTCTGTTTGCCACAACCTGGTGGGTTTTGGAAGTCGTACCCGTCGGTGTCACCAGCCTTGCCATTGGCGTCCTTCAGGTCTTTTTTCTTATCCGTCCGGCCAAGGCCGCGTTCACGGACTTTATGAGCCCATCGGTCATGTTTATCTTGGCCTCCATCGTCATCGGCATGGTTTTTACAAAAACCGGACTCACCAAGCGTATGGCCTATAAAATGCTGGTGATTGTCGGCGAAAAAACCAGTATGATTTATCTCGGCTGTTTTGTGTTGATCGCTGCTTTGACTCACATAATGGCCCATACAGCTGTAGCGGCAACCATATATCCGCTTCTTGTTTCTATTTACGGGCTTTATGGAGAAGAAGACCAGCCAACGAAGTTTGGCAAGGGGCTCTTTATGGGCATGGCTTATGTCGCCGGGGCAGGAAGCATTGTAACGCTATTAGGCGCTGCACGGGGTGCGGTTGCCATAGGCTTTTATAATGACATCATTGGCCAGGATATCACATTTTTCCAATTGAGTTATTACATGCTTCCCATAGGGTGGTTGATGGTTATTTTATTGTGGATATTTTTTATGATTTTCTTCAAGCCCGAAAAAAGCACCATTCCAGGGTTAAGAGAAAAAGCCGTTCAGCTCGATAAAAACCTGGGACCGCTTACCAGAAAAGAAATCATCGCCATGATCATCGTCTTTGCCTGTATTCTGGCAATGTCTCTGAGTTCCTTTTTTCCAGCGTTTAAGATTCTCGATAAAACCGCCATTATCTTAACCTCAACGATTCTTTTTTTTATTACAGGTATCCTGGATGTCGATGACCTTGAAGAAATACCATGGAATATCATCCTGCTCTTTGCTGGTGCCATGAGCATGGGTTTTTGCCTCTGGCAAACAGGTGCGGCCAAGTGGCTTGCGATAAAATGGCTGATGATATTCCATAATTCAAGCGGTTTCTTCTTTATTATGGGTATTGCATTTTTCGTTATGATTATGACCAATTTTTTAATGAACGTAGCGGCCATCGCGATCTCCCTGCCGGTTGCATTGGTGCTTGCTTCTTATCTAAGCGTAGCACCGGATGTCATCCTTTTTACATCCTTGGTCGCGGCAGGAATGCCGTTTCTGTTGCTTGTCGGCGCCGCTCCAAATGCCATCGCATATGAATCCAGACAGTTTACACCGGCTGAATTTTTTCTATACGGAATACCGGCAAGTATCATGCTAATCGCAGTAACCGGTTTTGCGGTTTACGTTCTGTGGCCGATCATGGGCATGCCGATTCATTGATGAATCGACTTGAACCATCGCCCATATGATGGCCTCATAATAAGAATATCATTGAAAATCATTTACATAATTCACCAGCTATTCAGGGTGATAATTTGACTTAAATTTATACCTGAATTTTACAAGCGTCGAGTTTGCCGCATATAGCAAGTTGAGTTTGCGAAATCCCGTTTGCGGGGGCGCAGGGCATGCAGCTGTAGTGTGCTACTGCAAATGCCCTGCAACGCAGCAGATGCGGTGAAATCTGCGTTTGCAAGATTCAGGTGATAATCAAGGAGGAGATTATGGGTGATATTGTTCACACATCACATATTACGATCACTAGAGAAATGGGGCCCACCCGGAAAGCCATGATCAAGGGTTTTGCTGAACCGGTCTATTACGGGGTTCACGGCGGAATCAAAAATTTCTATAAAGTTGATCCGGAAAAAGAGCACGCGGCAACGTTAGATCACATCGTCGGTGCTGTGGGCGGCTGAATGATGGGCACACTGGCCGCGGTGCTGGCCGGCAAAAAAATTCGGACCTTTAAAGATCTGTTTAACGCTAACGTAACCGGCGATATCGAAGACGTCGACGGTGTTTTGAAAATTACGCGGATTAACGTTAGTTACTGGCTTAAATTGCCAAAGGAAAAGAGGGCGGAGGCAAAAGATGCGCTGGAATCCTATTTGAAATTATGTCCCGGAGCCCAAAGCGTCATCGGTTGCATTGAAATCAACCATGAACTGACTATGGAAGACTTAATTGAATAAAAAGGAGGAATTGTATGAGTCAAACAGAAAAAAATTTACTGGAAGCATTTGCCGGGGAATCCCAGGCCAACCGAAAGTATCTTGCATTTGCAAAAAAGGCAGACCAGGAAGGTCATCCTCAGGTTGCCAACCTTTTCAGGGCGGCTGCAGAGGCTGAAACCGTCCATGCCCATGCACATCTAAGGGTCCTCAAAGGAATAAAATCAACCGCTGAAAACCTCAAAGAGGCCATTGCCGGCGAAACCCATGAGTTCAAAAGTATGTATCCGGAAATGATCGACACAGCACAATCAGAAGGAGACAAAGCAGCTCTGAGAAGCTTTACCTTTGCCAATGAAGTTGAACAAATACACGCCGATCTTTACCAGAAGGCTCTGGACAGTCTTGATAATCCTGAAGCCGTAGAATGCTACTATGTCTGCGCTGTGTGCGGCTATACCTGTGAGAATGAACCTCCGGAAACATGCCCGGTTTGTAACGCCAACGTCAAGGCTTTTTCCAGGGTGGATTAAAAAAAATCACAAACATTAAAAAATCTAATAAGGAGGTTGAAAATGGCAAAAGTGCTTATCGGATATTACAGCAGAACTGGAATTACGGAAAAAATGGCGGAATTTATCGCTGAAGGTGTTCGTCTCACCGGAAACACCGCGGAACTGAAAAAAATCTCTGAAATAAAAGATGAAAAAGAGATGGGAGGATACGATGGGTTCATATTCGGGTGTCCCACTTATCATCGGGATATCACTGCAGGCATGAAAACATTTCTATTCTTGGCGGAAAAAGCCAATCTGGTGGGTAAGATGGGGGGCGCGTTCGGGTCTTATACCCACAGCGGTGAATCTGCTGACATGATTTATGACACCATGCTTTACGTATTCAAAATGGACATGGTTGATCTGGGCGCTTTAAATCTGAAAGAACAGGTCATGGAAACTGATGAAGGAGCGCGTGCCTGCCAGGATTACGGAAAAGCCATTGGTCAGAAGTTTTCTTAATCCTGAGTAAAATGTTGTGTAAGTACTGTTTCAAATTGTGATCTGTCCCATTCTGCCCTTCCCCTTCATGGGGAAGAGTTTGGGCGGGAGTGAAGCCCATTAAATAGGTAACCGAATTTTGGATCCGGAATACGAAGACTTAAATTTATTGAAAAAGGAGAAAACGATGAAAGTAAAAGTAACTGAAAATTGCATGGGAGATCGGCGTTGTAACGACTTATGTCCTGAAGTTTTCGAATACGATGAGGATCAACTCAAGTCTACCATCAAGGTTGATGACGTCCCCGCACAATACGAGGCACTTGTTAGGCAGGCTGCAGATGAATGCGGCGCCGATGCCATTATCATAGAAGAGGATTGATGACATTTAAACGGGGCCAGGATTTCACGGCATAGCCTGAATCTTGCACAGACAATCTTGAAGTAATAATGAAAGTATTCTGACAATACCAGTCGGGTAAAAAAGTATTATTATAGAATTGGATTCAATTTTTAAAATATTATTATATTATTTTTAACATTTCAAGATTGTCTGTGCAAGATTCAGGTATAAATCCGGCCCCATAGCTTTTTATCCTGCGAAAACATTAGATTTGACATGCCAGAGTGTGGGATTATATTAAGGTCAATAACACGCTAAATCTTATCCTGATATATCAACAATCACCGATATAACCACAGGAGGCACACCATGAAAGAAATATCGATTCTTGTCGGCGGTAAAGCGGGTGATGGTATCCGGCAGGCCGGTCACGTCATTGCCCGACTTTTGAATCGAATCGGCTATCGGATTTTTTTCTACGATGATTATCCCTCTCTAATACGTGGTGGTCACAATTTTTCCATCATCAGGGCCTCGGAAAAAAGCATCGCTGCGCACAAAGAGACGGTCGATGTCATTGTAGCCTTAAATCAGGATACCGTTGACAATCATAAACATCGACTCAATACCGGCGGGATAATCCTCTATGATTCTAAAAAATCGGATGCCGAAGGCATCGGATTCGACTTTATGGACATTGTCAAAACGTTCGACGGAAAGCCGATTATGAGGAATACCGCAGCCATCGGAGCACTGGCCGGCGCATTAAATATCGAATGGTCTGTTCTGGAAAAAGTCATCATGGATGCCGTAGAAAAGAGCGTCGACTTGAATCTCAAAATCGCCCGGCATGCTTACGACCGGATTGAAACCCCTTCCAAGACCGTGCCAAAACTGGATCAAAACCCCCTGCCACTGGTCTCCGGCAATGAAGCCATTGCCCTTGGGGCCGTTAAAGCCGGTTTGAACATGTACATTGCCTATCCCATGACCCCCGCATCGGCCATTCTCCATTATCTGGCAGCCTACGAAACCGAGTTGGGGGTGGTCACCGTGCACCCTGAAAGCGAAATTGGTGTTGCACTCATGGCACTGGGGACCGCCTATGCCGGCGCAAGGACCATGGTCGGTACTTCCGGCGGAGGATTCGCGTTGATGACAGAAGCCTTGAGCCTGGCCGGACAGGGTGAACTTCCCATGGTCATCGTGGAATCTCAGAGACCCGGGCCAGGTACCGGTGTTCCAACATACACCATGCAAGGCGATCTGGCCTTTGTTGTCCATGCCGGGCATGGGGAAATATTAAGGGTGGTGCTGGCACCCGGCGATGCTCAGGAGGCATTTTACACGACCGGACTGGCCATGAACCTTGCATGGAAATTTCAGATTCCGACCCTTGTGCTTTCCGACAAGCATTTGAGCGAAAGCATATTCAGCTTCGAGGCCGATCTGGACAAGGTTAAACCGGAGAAGCCACTTCTATGGAAAAACCAGGGAGAATACAAAAGATATTTAGATACTCAAAACGGCATTTCACCGTTGGCCTTTCCTGGAAATCCGTCGGCAATCGTTAAAGCCACTTCCTATGAACATGATGAGAGTGGCATTACAACTGAGGAACCAGAAGCAATTTCCCGGATGCAGAGAAAACGGCTGCGCAAAAGAAAAGCTTTGGAAGATGAGCTTGAAAAATATGAAACGGTGAACGTATACGGAAACCCTGATTCAAAAACCGTCCTCCTCTGTTGGGGATCAACCAAGGGGGCATGTATAGAAGTGGCCGAAGCCTTGGATCTTAAAGTGGTCCAACCCCTGATATTGGAGCCTTTACCGGTAGAGGCGTTAAAAAAAGCCCTTTCCGGCGCCGATAAAATCATAGACGTGGAAGTCAATGCCACCGGACAACTGGCAAAACATGTTGCCGGTCACGGTTTCTGCATTGATGATATGATTTTACGTTTTGACGCGCGTCCCTTTACCGTGGATGTTCTGATAGACAACGTAAAGGAGGTGCTCTCATGACAACCAATATAGAATTAGGGACCTATGCTCAGAATACATGGTGCCCCGGTTGCGGCAACTTTGGTATTTTAAACACCATCAAAAAAGTCCTGCCCCAGCTTCAAGAAGACGGGCTGGACCCCAGTAACGTTGTCCTGGTTTCGGGAATCGGATGTCATGCTAAAATTGTGGACTATGTCAATGCAAACAGCTTCTATTCGATTCATGGTCGGGTTCCCCCACCAATGACCGGAATTAAGCTGGCCAATCCGAATTTGACGGTGATCGGCCATGCCGGTGACGGAGATGCTTATGGTGAAGGTATTGAACATCTCATTTTCAGTGCCAAGCGAAATTTAGACATAACCTTCATTGTCCACAACAACAGGGTATACGGACTCACAACCGGTCAGTTTACACCCACCAGCCCTCCCGGTTTTAAAGGTCGGTCGACCCCGGAAGGCAGTCCCGAAGAACCATTGAATCCTATCGAACTCATGCTATCTGCCGGCGCCACTTTTGTCGCCAGAGGGTATACACGAAAAATGAAACACCTCCAGTCCTTGATTAAAGCCGCGGTCAGTCACAAAGGGTTTTCATTTATCGATGTGCTTCAACCCTGCTTCACTTTTTTCGATACCTATGATTATTACAACAAAAGGGTGTATGAATTCACCCAGCAGGATCATGATGTTTCCGATAGAAACGCAGCTTTTGTCAAGGCCGGAGAATGGGCTTACAAAGAAGGAGAGCAGATTCCCATTGGTATTTTTTACCAGGTAATAAAACCCACCTATGAAGAAAAACTTTTGAAAGGAAGGATTCCTGTTCAACTAACACCTGGGGATATCCGGCCGATTCTCGAAAAAAATATTTAATTGAATTTTTTGATAAAAACTTTCTGACCCCAAATGCAATTTGAATTAAACAGAATAAGGAGCATAAAACCAATGAAAGAAAAAGTTGAAAAAGCGTTAAATGATGTCAGACCACATCTTCAGGCAGATGGTGGAGATGTGGAACTTGTTGATGTGGAAAACAATATTGTCAAAGTAAGATTAAAAGGTGCCTGCGCCGGTTGTCCCATGTCCCAGATGACACTTAAACAGGGCATAGAGCGGTATATTAAGAAGCTCATTCCGGAAATAATCAGCGTGGAATCCGTATAACTTTTTGACAAACAAGCAGCAGGACCTGACCCTGAAAAAGAGAGGTGTCAGTATTTGGAAAGTGAAATCTAAATTGAGCGACTGTTTAGGTGAAAGTAAGTTTTTGGGGACCACTTTATCAAGGACTTGCCATCCAACCTCTTGACAATGCCCAATCATTGAAGATATGGAAGGTTGTTTGTCATTAAGATCAAAACGTGTATAAATCCGTGAAATGTTTTTCATACAAAAATTGAAAAAATTAATTCTGAGAAAAGCATCAGCATAACGAATTGAGTGGGTAAAAGGTAAAAGGAGGGTTTCATGGCAGTAATTACCATTAGCAAAGAATTTGACACTGAAGGTGAAAAGATCGCATCGCTGGTAGCGGAAAAACTTGGTTACGAATACATCGGCAAAAATTTAGTCGCTGATATTGCTAAAGAACTCCATATATCTGAAAGTGAAGCAACAGCGTTTCATAAAGCTTCCCAGTCAAGAATTCTTCGTTTTGTCGATCGCTACACTTGCTCTATTGTCCAGAAGGTGGTTGACCGTGAACACGGCTGCTTGGACGACAAGAACTACTATGAGGTCACCAAAAAGTTGGTTGAAAATGTACATGAGGCCGGTAATGTCATCATTATTGGGTGGGGAGGCCAGTGCCTCTTAAAAGAAAAGCCGGATACGCTTCATGTGCGTTTGATAAAAGATAATGAACTAAAAATAAAGAAGCTTATGCAGGCTGAAAATCTAAGCCACAAAGCTGCTAAAGCTTTTATTGACAGAGAAGAAGAGGATTTAAAGGCTTATATCAAACAACACTTTAACGAGGACTGGAATGCCGCTCACCTTTATGATCTAATTATAGATATGGGAAAAATACCGGTGGAAAAAGCCGTTGACATGATATGTGACAACGTAAAACATAAAACCGAATAATCAAAATTTAAGTGTTGCCTTACACTTAATATCGTTCTGGAGTCGGGGTGTTTTTATTTGTTAAATCGCTCCATGGATAATGCTTTTTTAAAATAGTTAAACCGCTCAAATATATAAGGCAACTCAAAATATCAGAAATTTTAGGTGATTTTCCAAAGAATGAGAGCAAAATTGGCTCACCCCAAAAAAAAGAAATATGCCTTTAAACTCTAACAAGTACATGGCATCCACCCGGCAACTGGTTGCCGACCAAATTTTAAGGCCCTTCCAACGATTTTTCAGTAAAGAAGTTGCCAGCAGTATATTGCTCATTGCTGCAACGATCATCGCCCTGATTTGGACCAATTCCAGAATCGGGGAAACCTATCACAGCTTTTGGCATACCGAAGTTTCCTTTGCCTTCGGACATTTTCATATCAGCAAAACACTCGTCCACTGGATCAATGACGGTTTCATGTCTTTGTTCTTTTTTACGGTGGGTCTCGAGATCAAACGCGAAATTCTTGTAGGAGAACTCGCAACCCCCAAAAAGGCTTTGCTGCCGGTGGTTGCCGCGCTGGGAGGAATGATTGTACCCGGCCTTATCTATGCAGCATTTAATGCCGGATCACCCACCATAAGCGGTTGGGGAGTTCCCGTTGCAACGGATATCGCCTTTGCTTTGGGGGCAGTCGCCATATTCGGACGCAGATTACCTGTGGGCCTGAGGATCTTTCTGGCAGCCTTTGCCATTGCCGACGATCTGGGTGCGGTCGTCATTATTGCTATCTTCTATACCAAGGAAATCGTCTGGTCTTATCTTATCATCTCCCTTTTTTTGATTTTCGGACTTGCTGTCGCAAATTTTCTCTGGATCCGACAGACACTCATATATGCCATTTTGGGACTTGCCGTCTGGTTTTTTATTCTGGGATCCGGCGTTCATCCCACCATCGCCGGTGTTATCGTTTCTCTTTTTGTCCCGGCACGGGGAAGATATGATACCGATAACTTTTTGCAAAACGTAAAGAAAATAACGGAAAAGTTTGAATGTGAGGAACAAAGCTGTGGTTATTCGATCCTTTTAAATCAAGAACACATGTATGCCGTTCAAGCACTGGAACTGGCCTGTCGTGATGTAGAAACACCCCTGCAACGGTTGATGCACGCCCTGCATCCATGGGTTGCACTTTTAATTCTGCCCTTTTTTGCCTTGGGGAACACCGGTTTGACCTTTCACAATATCGTTTTTTCCGAATTGGTCTCAAATCCGGTAATCATTGGGATTATCTTTGGTCTGGTTTTCGGAAAGCCCATAGGAGTCATGCTATTTTCCTATCTCTCGGTTAAAACCGGGATTGCATCCTTACCCCAAGAAGTCAGGTGGTCGCATATTTTTGGAGGGGCCATGCTTGGGGGAATCGGCTTCACCATGTCCTTGTTTCTTGCCGACCTTTCATTTTCCGAGCCTCAAATACTCAATTATGCCAGAATTGCGATCCTTACAGGATCGATTCTCTCGGCGGCAATAGGTATGTCATACCTCGGTTTTATCAGCATCTCCGCTCCTGATAGAGAATAACGGTCTGGATGAGATCTTAAAGAAAAATAATTGCGATTCCGGTCTTCGAATGTTATTCTACAAGTGTTTGACAAATTAAATCAAATCGAAACAATCACCACAAATTCAACAGGCGACGATGAGATAATAAGTAACGACATCGTATCCTGGCCGTTTTTTTCTTCAACACAGTTTGAGTCTGTTTTTATGCCCGTAAAACCGAGCTACCATGAGTTGGAACAAACGATTGGAGACCTAAAGAAAAACATCATTTCTCAAAAATTGAGATAGGTCTAATTGGGAGGATGCCATATGGATTTTGCGTTATCTAAAGAACTTCAGATGCTAAAAAAGGCGGTTTCTGAATTTGCGGCCAAAAAAATTGCACCCTATGCTGACGAGTGGGATGCAAACCATTATTTCCCTTATAAAGAAGCCATCAAGCCCATGGGAGATCTCGGTTTTTTCGGAACGGTCATTCCTGAAAAATACGGCGGAGAAGATATGGGCTGGCTGGCTGCCATGATTGTGACCGAAGAAATCGCAAAAGCCTCGAGTTCTCTGAGGGTTCAGGTCAACATGCAGTGTCTTGGAAGTGCGTTTACCATCTGTAAATACGGAGATGAAGCCTTAAAACAAAAATACATCTCCAAACTGGTCAACGCCGAATATCTGGGCGGATTTGCCATAACAGAACCTGATGCCGGTTCCGATGTCATGGCCATGACGTCCACCGCCGAAGACAAGGGCGACCACTGGTGCTTAAACGGTTCCAAGACTTGGATCTCCAATGCAGACGTTGCGGATGTGATCATCTATTATGCTTATACAGATCCGGATAAGGGCTCCAAAGGTCTTTCGGCTTTTGTCATAGAACCAAAAAACTTTAACGGTGTTAAAACATCGGTTCTAGAAAAAATGGGGTCCCACTCCTCTCCCACCGGCGAAATATTTTTAACCAATACAAAGGTCCCCAAGGAGAATATCATTGGAAAACCCGGAGACGGTGCAAGGATTCTCTTCGGATCTCTCAACCAAACCCGGCTTTCGGCAGCCGCCGGTGCCGTTGGTGTTGCACGGGCATGTTTGGAAATATCGCTAAAATATTGCAATGAACGCAAACAGTTCGGAAAACCCATCGGCGAGTTTCAAATGAATCAGGACATGATCGCTCAGATGTCCACCGAAATCGAAGCCGCCCGTTTTTTGGTTTACAAAGCGGCCTGGGCAAAGGATCAGGGAAACCTGAACAACGGTCTCGATGTGGCACAGGCAAAATATTTTTCAGGCGAAGTCGCTACCAGGTGTGCCAACTATGCCATGCGGATTCTGGGAGCGTACGGTTATTCCACCGAATATCCGGTGGCCCGTTTTTATCGGGATACACCAACCTATACCATGGTAGAAGGATCGGCCAATATCTGTAAATGGATCATTGCTTTAGATCAGCTCGGCATCAAAAAGGCAAACCGGTAAACCATAATGACCAATTTGGAATCGTCAAATAAGACTGCCTTGCTATTTCGAAAGTACTGCAACGGTTAACATTATCTTGAGCGTAAAAGAGAAAATTGTTAAAACCCAAATTGAGCAATTTTCAAGTTTGCTGCAGATACAAGGAAGATGTTGTTTCGCTATAGTCGTCTATGCGGAACGACATCTGACGCAGTAAATGCGGTGAAATTGGAAATCCCGTAGGGTTTCAAATTCTTGAAATTCAGAATAGTAGAATACCTTAAACATATTATCAAATTAACCATTTCAAAAATTTGAAACGCTCCGTTTAGGTGAAAGAAACGAAACCAACAAAGCCCATGACAATTAATCTTCCAAACGACAAAAATAGGGAGGCATCGCGTTCCTTTCGCCAAACCATCAAATTTTATTTGATTGACTGCAAGACACCATTGGGCAAACTAATCGATATTTTTATCATATTGCTGAATCTCATTGTCTGCGCTATTTTTGTCATCGAGACCTATCCCGTGTCCGAGTCAGTTAAAAATTTGATGTGGAACACAGAGATTATCATTGTATTCTTTTTCATCGCTGAATATGTTGCAAGACTTTACGGTGCAAAAAACAGACTCCGACAACTCATTGATGTTTATAGCATTGTTGACTTTATCGCCATTGTACCAACCCTTTCTCTGCTTGTGCTTCCTCTGTTCGGCATTACGCCCAACATCGGATTTTTAAGGGTGATCCGAATGATCCGTGTATTGAGAATATTCAGGTTTCTGCGGTTCACGGCAGATCCTAACTTCTTCTTTGGCACCATCACTCTTCGATTTTTGAATTTAATCAAACTCTTTTTAACCATCTTCATGATTTTTTTCATATCTTCCGGTCTCTTTTTCCATGTCGAAAACGCTATAAACCCACACGTTCAAAATTTCGGAGATGCGTTCTACTACACTGTCGTAACGCTTTCAACGGTAGGATTCGGGGATATCATACCCATGTCCGAGGCAGGAAAATGGGTCACCGTGCTAATGATACTTTCAGGCATTATCCTCATACCCTGGCAAGTGAGCCGTATCGTTAAGGAGTGGTTACACATTGCCACAAAAAAAGACGTCATTTGTCCGGAATGCGGTCTCCGCTACCATGACGAAAATGCGTCGCACTGTAAATCCTGCGGACATATTATTTACCAGGAATATGACGGGGATTAACCCTGTTTTTCAATGGAAATTCATAGAAATGGGAATTCTACTGCTTGAGGGAGGATGCGAATTTCAAGGAAAAATGGAAGCGCCGGACAGGAAGGCACTGGCACTGGCCGGGGGACAAAACGCTAAAGTTGTTATTATACCGACTGCCGCAGCACCGGACAACAATAGCAAACGAGCCGGCAATAAGGCATCGGAATGGTTTCGAACTCTCGGTGCAAGAAATATTTCCGCTTTGCCGATTATAGATAAAGCATCAGCCAATGATCCGGAACTTTCGGCCGAATTGGATCGTGCAAACCTAATTTATATTCTTGGAGGGTTTCCCGGATATCTGGATCATACGTTAAAAGAAAGTCGATGCCTGGATGCTCTTTTGCGCAGTTATGAAAAAGGCGCCGTACTTGCAGGAAGCAGTGCGGGTGCAATGGTTTTATGTGAGTGGTATTTTGACCCCGCAGTCAAAGAGATTAAGAAGGGATTTGGAGTCAAGAAAGACGTCATTTTGATTCCGCATCACGATACATTTGGTCGCTCATGGCATTCGCTTTATTTTGATAAAATTTCAGACATCCGGTGCATCGGTATAGATGAGCAGACAGGAATGATGAATCAAGCAGACCGTCATCAATGGGCGGTGTACGGAAAAGGTGGGGTTACGTTATACTTAAAAACGTCCATTGCGTCATATAAAACCGGACAATCATTTCGGTTTCAATGAATACGGGATATATGTTATACTATGATTAGTTTGTTCAGATTAGAATTACACTGCTATGCTCGACTTGTGAAGGTTTTGTGAATATGTCTTCGAGAAAGGGCATGATCGTTCTGATGGGTTCCGGTGAGCTTACCGCCACAATGGTGGAGGTACACAAAAAAATGCTTGCCCGATTTCCGGATTCCCCTACCGCTGTTTTCTTGGACACACCTGCCGGTTTTCAACTGAACGTCGATGAGATTTCAAGAAAAGCCGTTGAATATTTTCGTGTTCACGTTCAAAAACAGCTCAACGTCGCCTCCTACAAATCCTCGGAGAATACAAGTGCATTTGAAGCAGAAACAACATTTCATATGCTTCGAAATGCAGATTTTGTGCTTGTGGGGCCGGGTAGTCCCACGTATGCTGTTCGTCAGCTTCAAAAAACGCCGATTCCTGAAATTCTCGTTAAAAATATTCAATCCGGTGGATGTTTGGTGGCCGCAAGTGCCGCTGCTCTAACCATGGGCCGTTTTACACTTCCTGTGTACGAAATATACAAGGTCGGTCAGGAAACCCATTGGGTCGATGGACTCGATGTTTTAACACAATTCGGGCTCAATCTGGTTGTCGTTCCTCATTGGAACAATGCCGAGGGCGGAACCCACGATACTCGATTCTGTTTTATGGGAAAACCCCGTTTTCAGCAACTTGAGGCGCTTTTACCGGATGACGCGACGATCATAGGCATTGATGAACATACCGCCTGTATCATTGATCTTAATGCCCAAAGAATCGATATCCAGGGAATTGGCAATGTAACCATTCGGAAAAAAGGACGTGAAATAAAATTTGGTAAAGGAGATCAAATTCTCTTTGACGCACTGGTTGAAGAAATCTATCAAGAAGATTGGGCGCCGAAAGACGTTGATGATGTCGAGCAACCCAGTGATCCGAATCTTTCAAAAAAAAGCTTTTTAAATAAAGTTAATGGTATAAAAGCTTCTTTTCGCAATGGGATGGCGAATCATGATCAAAAAGAG
>Ga0209940_1000021_pt1 | contig 33816 bp, 23 predicted proteins | sample SalPonF2_B_D1_MG_FD_185726 | JGI IMG/M metagenome (GOLD analysis project Ga0209940, IMG submission 185726) | Salt pond soil microbial communities from South San Francisco under conditions of wetland restoration - Salt Pond MetaG SF2_B_D1_MG... ...
CCTAAGCCACTCAGACAGCATCCGATTTAAAAAAAGATCACCCATTCCGCTATATTCAAGGATTTAAGAGAAAAACTCCCCGACCCCTCAATTAACTACAATTCGGGAGACGATCCTAAAATAATAGTGATGCAAAATATTAAATTCACCCAAAAAGAAAGGCGGAGAGGATTAGCCCCTCTCCGCCTTTTAATTTACGGTTGATCTTAATCTGTCAAAATCGACCGGGTTCTATGCACCTCTTTTTTGAGGTTTCTTGGTAACAAAAGCAAGTGCCACCGCAACAAGCAGCAGGATACCGGCAATATAGAATGCCTGATCATAAGAACCGGTTATATCTTTGATGTGACCGGCCAGTTTGGGCATGAATGCACCGAAACCCCAGCCCATGAACACGAGTCCGTAATTAAAGCCGAGATTTTTTGGGCCATAAAAGTCAGCTGTGTATGAGGGCATCAGAGCAAGGCCACCGCCGTAAACCCAGTAGGCGAGCATACAGGCCGTAAACGCCATAAAGAGCGACTTGGCCGCGATAATTGCAGGCAGAGCGAAAAAACAAAGGGCCGCGACAAAAGCATTAATCATATACGCCTTGTCCCTTCCGATGATATCCGAGTACTTGCCTGTCCCAACCCGTCCCGCAGCGTTCGTAAAACCACCGGCAGCAACCAGTATAAATCCTTGCTCCAGGAATGGCTTTACAATTTTAGCGGCGTGGCCGATGATGAGAAGTCCCGCTTGGGTGTTCAAGCAAAACAGGACCACCAACGCGTAAAACTGCCACGTTCCCATCATTTCTCCTGCCGTCCAGTCAGTCACAGATGCAGCGGCAGCCTTTGTTGCTGCTGTCTCAGGCGGTTGAGGCGGAACGTATCCGTCTTCAGGCCATGCCAGTACTTGGGCGGCAATACCGATGACGACAAGGTAAGCAACACCCAGTACTATAAATGATGCAGAGAGGGAATAGCTTACGATCAGCCATTTGATGAGCGGCGCCACATAGAACGCAGCACCACCGTAACCCGCGACCGTAATACCAATCATGACACCCACCTGATGAGGACCGACCCATCTTCGTGTTGCTGGAACGGGTGCGGCATAACCGATGCCCATGGCGATACCGCCGCCGACACCGAATCCCCAGAGGATTCCGGCATAGGAATGCGCCGTACCTGCGATGAGCATTCCAATTCCCATACAAACCGCACTGATGCTACCGGCGACTGTGGGACCATACTTATCCTGGATCTTTCCACCCGGAATCATGAGCAGAGCAAATATGAGAATACACATTGATTTCGGGTTGGAGGCCTGCTCCGCGGAAAGGGCCCCGGCCCAGCCGTGGGCCTTCATGTAAACGTCATCGGTTAAATATTTAAGCCATACAGACCAGGCGTAAAGGCAACCCAGACATAAATTGATGGTCGTGCCAGCGAGGATAACAGCCCATCCTCGTCCCGGAATTGCATCTACTGGTTGATTATATCCTTTGGCATACTTTGGCATTAATACACCTCCTTAAAGTTAGAAACATGTGATTAATTACCGGGATCTTTAAGGTGCGCTTTAGCTGAGATTCTATGACACTCTTTAAGCCGTTACGAAGTCTGTTAATTCGTCTTTTAAAGGTGTCATTATGAATTACCAACACTTATTTAGCCACATGGCATAAATAAGTTCCCTTAAAATTTCCGGTTTAAAAAAAACATAGCAATTGGAAGAGAGGGTTTTTTGATGATCGTGCGACAAAAAAACACCAGCATCATCTCTTCTCATAGCTGAACTGTGATATCACCCCCTTTCCGGTTAATTGTTAAATTAAGTCGCTTTTTCTTTTGTTTTGGCCATTATAAGCCAAACCATTTAATACCTGAATTGATCTGTTTAGAACCGTTGAATTTCATTTCCCTGTTTCAGGGCGTGTTTCTATTCCTCTGTTAAATATTTCAAATGCAATTTCAAGGGTCGGTTTTAGGAAATCTTTTTTACTGTCAATCAATCTTTTACTTTCTTCCCAAAGAACAACACCTGAAAATAACGCCCATACAATGTCGGCCAATGCCACCGGATGCCTGTCGATAAACTCTCCTTTTTCTATTCCTTCTTCAAAAACTCTTGCCATGGACTTAAATGAATGTCTCGATAAATCCTTGATGTCCGCAAGTAGATGAGGTGATAAATTTTTTAGCGTTTCGCTGGATTGCAGATGAAACATATTAATCAGCACAAGCGGATCAAACTCGTAGACTTCATATAAGGCTTCCTTGAGTGCTTTTAATTTTTCTTTTGGCTCTTTAAACCTTTCGTTGTGTACATGCTCCAGCCGAATGCTCATATATTGCAAAATTCTGAGCGATAGAGAGGCAAACAACTCTTCTTTATTTTTAAAATAAAGATAAATCGTACCTGGGCTAAGTTCTGCTTCCTTGGCAATATCTTCCATGGTTGCCCTGTTGAAGCTCTTTTTTGAAAAAACTCTTTTTGCGGCAACCATTATTTGCTGCCGTCTTCTTCCTCTTTCCCGTTCTTTCCTTTCCTTGATTCCCATATTTCCCTGAACCATATTTATTTAATTAAGCTTTATATAAAGGGTGCTTTTTGTTTAGTCAAGAAAATATATTCACTTTTTATTGCAATTGAGAAGAATTTCCAATGATTCATTGGGTTTATTGACACAACCCATTGATATTTATTCCAAACTCAGATCATTTTCAACTCATCATGAATCAATGACCTAATTTTTTAATAAAAAGAACTCTATCAATCTTTACAATATAGTGTATTTCTATTTCAACAATCATCTATATATGGTGTTCGGTCAATCCACAATTTTTTTAAGGTATGGATTTTCAATGAGGGCGTCAAAAGCAGTTTTAAGTTCTTTGAGTTGGGTCATGTTGTTAAAACTTAGTTGCAAAGTATAGGTTGGACTTTCAAAATTGATTGGCGGAATAAGTTTAAAGCCCTTTTCAAGGTTCAATTTTTGGCGATATTTTTCATAAGATTTTTCGATATTAGCTATGGTTGGAAAGCGCCGTTGTTTTAGATAAATCCTTATATCGTGAGCCTTTCGATTTTTATCAAGGTCTTCATCCATCAAGATTTTTTTCAGATGATATTCTTCAATAACCTTTAAGATAGACTTGTCTTCACGCATGGCAATTTCTTTTGCCATCGTCACGATTTCCCTCTGCTTATTAAGACTCAATTTGAGGGTATTAAAAAGTTTGATAAAACCTTTCGAATCATCTTCCGACATTCCAGCAAGCTCTAAAAGCATGGCAAGGGAAATCGTATTGGAAAGGATGCAGTTTTGAAGCGGATCGGGAAGATGACAAATGCCTTTGAGCTTTTTGATCATTGAAGGATGTTCAGATAGGCCCAATACCGACAGTTCTTCGGACAGTCTGTTAATATCTTTGAAAAAGTCGGATAGCATTTCGATAGACCTTGACTTTTCAATTAAGTTCAAAGATCTTTGAAAAGCGTTATCTGTGATGGCATATTTTATACACTTAAGCCTTATGGTATCAGATTCGAGAACCATGGCTTCAAGCTTGGACCAATTCAAGCGTCGACAGGCTTCAATCCTTCGAAAACCGCATACAATGGTATAGGTTGCTTCCTTTTCCAACAATAATGGAAGGTGCATTATCCCAACATGATTTATTGAGTGCATCAAATCATCCACCTGCTTCTCGGTGGTAATACGAAAAGCATCATCATTGGAATCGATCTGGGACAGATTGACGACTTTTTTTCTAAAGCGCATGGGTTGCTGAAGTGAGTTGTTGAAATCCTTCAAGATATTTATTGCGTGTATCGTTAATTACATTTTGTGGAAGGGATGGTGCCGGGGGTTTTTTATTCCAGTTGATGGAAAGCAGGTAGTCTCGGAGGTATTGCTTATCAAAACTCTTTTGTGCACCCCCGGGTTTATAGGAGGGTTGGGGCCAGAATCTGGAAGAATCCGGAGTCAAAATCTCATCGATGAGTATAAGGTCGTCATCCAAAAGGCCAAACTCGAATTTCGTATCCGCAATGATGATACCCTTTTTATACGCCAGGGCGGCACCTTGGTTGTAGATTTCAATACTGAGTTTTCTGACTTTTTCGGCCAACGGTTTACCGATCTTTTCTACGGTTTTTTCAAAATCTATATTAACGTCATGAAGACCTGACTCTGCTTTGGTTGACGGCGTAAATACAGGTTCGGGAAGCTTGTCGGATTCTATGAGACCTTCGGGAAGTTTTATACCGCAGACACTGCCGGAAACTTTGTAATCATTCCAACCGGATCCGGATATATAGCCCCTTACAATACACTCGATGGGCAGTGGTTCCGCTTTTTTTACAAGCATGCTCCTTCCACGAAGAATTTCCGAATAAGGTCTGCATCTCTCAGGATAGTCATCCACGTTAGCGGAGATCACATGATTGGGCAAAACCGGCTTCATTATCTCGAACCAAAAAAGGGAGATTTGAGTTAGAATTTTCCCTTTTTCAGGAATTGGGTTGGGCATGACAACATCAAAGGCGGAAATTCGATCTGTAGCCACCATCAAAAGATGATCACCAAGATCGTATATATCTCGTACTTTACCCCTTTTTATTAGATTTAACGTTTCAAAATTTGTTTCAATTACGGCCTGTTCCATTTAATTAAATCCTTTATTCAGATACAGCCCTTCACCCGTTCCATTTGAAAAATATTAAAGATTTACTGTTCCGAAAATACTTTAATATATTTTTTTAAAATTTCAATTGTCGCGTCATCAGTTTCGATGAACTCTATTCCTGCTTCAAATTTCTCATCTTTTCCGGGTGTGGAGAAAACAATAACACCCTTGATATTGATCAGCTCATCTTCAAGACCTATTGCCAGTTCTATAGTATATTTTGGATCTATTGAAACATGTGTTTCCAACAGAATTCCCTCTTCACTTACATTTAAAGTTCTTCCCATCCCCTGGGCTACAATACTCTCAGTAGCATCCATGCAACTATAGAATATCAGATTGAGAGCGTTGATTCTTGGATGATGTCTTCTTTCGTTTATCCCCATGTTTTTCCCCCAATGCAGATGGTTTTGCGGGCAATCGATTTTGAGACCTTTGCAAAACGCCCCTTTTTGCCCGATTTCTGTGTCAGGCTCAAATTTAATTCCTCAAAATACTCACTGTATTCAAGTGGTTAAAATTTTTGCCTTCCTTGAACTCGAACAAAAATTTCTATTTTTCAAAGGTCTCATTTTCTTTTAGCTGAAAAATCATTTTTACAAGGTTTATTTCTGCCTGGATTTTTTATGAAACTCGCATGTGACCATGGAGGTTACCGATATACAGGTTGCAAGATGATCAATAATATTTTTAAATGTCGGTTGAAGCTGATTGTATTCCTGTTGAAGGCTGTCAGGTGACATTTTCTTGAACTCGAGGTTTTCCGAGCCAAAGACGGAAGCATGAAATGGTTCTTGTCCAAGATCAAGGAACGGAATATTGCCAAAGAAATCTCCCGGATAAAGACTCCCAAGCGGCACATATCCATGTTCGGTATGCCGGACAATATGAGCGACTCCTTCAGTGATTTCAAACAAATTATCTTCACTATCTCCTTGCTTAATAACTTGATTTTTAACGTTAATATATTCTTCCAGCCGTATTTTGTTTAAATGAGTATCAACAGCCTTTTCAGTGGCCTGTTTCATCCTTTTATCAAGACTTAAGGCGAGGTTTCTAAGAGAATTGGACATCCGCAAGAAGTCAACAGAAAGGCTCCGCGAGTCGAGAACACCCAGTTGGACATTGGTAACTGCAGAAATTGCCGCACTTCGAACTGTTTGCTCTAACATTAAGAAAGAAGTAAGACTCCCAATAAATGCGCCCTCACCGATCTTGAGCAATTTTAATTGGCCTGTTGGGGTCTCTTTGACAATTTCTGCTACACCTTCCAAAATGACCCATAACCATCCACCGTGTTTTCCTTCCGCCACGATCTTGTTGTTCGCGCGGAATTCTTCCTCGTCAACGATATACGTATAATCGATGAGAGGTCCCTTTATAATTGGCATTTTTGACGAATTTCCAGTAAGTTGTGATTTGTCGGAGAACGATAGAGGGCCTAACCGTTCTATCAGACCATCATCGAGCATGCCTAAGGCGTCAAGGATAATTTGCATGCGGCTTTTATTAATAATTTGTTCACAAGAAACACTTTCATCTCTGAACTCAAATTCTCCATCAACCCATCCAAAGAGCGAGTTTAAAGCATCAATCCCGACCAATGATCCCGCAGACGCATTTACAGGGTTCCCTTTGACGAAATATATTGTCCCTTGGGTTTGGACATAGTTACTTGTAATATACAGAACGCCTGTGCTTGTATTTGAACCGAGGAATTGTAAGATATCACCAAGACTCAGAAACTTAAGATTACCTGCAAGAGCGAAATTTCCCATTTTTAATATTTATTGTCCTAATTTCATTTCTTTTTTTAATGATATTAATGTTAGTTTCAAGCATTCCTTTAACGTCGCTCCAACACCTTGACCCGAAATAGCACTGGCAGGAAAAGAAGGCACTTTAAGCTGCCTGTTTAAATCCTTCTCCATCTGCTCAACCGCCATAATAGGAAGCCCTTCTCCAGCAAGATCTCTTTTGTTGTGCTGCATGACAAGAGGAATTTTAAAAATGTTGATCCCGTATTCTTTTAAATTATGTTGTAAATCCTTCAAAGACAGCATGTTTTTTTCACGCCGCACCGCCAGTGAATCAGCGACAAAAATCACACCGTCAACCCCTTTTAATACAAGTTTTCTGGTGGATCTGTATTGAACCTGACCGGGAACTGTGTAAACTTGAACCGTAACATCAAATCCTTTAATCTCACCAAGCCCCATGGGAAGAAAGTCAAAGAAAAGGGTCCGATCACCTTCAGTATCAATGGAAACCATATCGCCGGTCACTTGTTTTTTATATGACTTATAAATATGTTCCATATTCGTTGTTTTACCACATCTTCCAGGTCCGTAATATACGATTTTACACTCGATCTGTTTTTTTTTAAGATTTAAAATAGCCATAGAACATCAGCCCCGTATCATTGGATTAGAATATGTCAAATCATCACGATATGACATTAAATTCACATGTTACAAATTTTTGTCGAAATTTTCAAGTCCTTTGTTACTTCGAGATTCTTTCCAGTTTATAAATTTAAAGTCAAATCGAATACTTAATTAATATCTTATCGTTATTAAGAAAATATTAAAGTCTGATGCCCAGATATTAAAAAAACCAATTTCAACGGTATTATGGTCTAATGAACCACAACCTCAATGTCCACGCAGTAATCTCCCCGCAAAGGGCCGATTGTGATTTCTTTTACTGCAGAAACTAAACCTGAGCCATTAAACAGACCAACGTTAGAATAATACTGAACACCATGAATCTCAGATCCAATTTTAAAATTGTCTATCACATCTTTATCTCTGCTTGGAATGAGAAGGCTGACAACTTTCCCCAATTGGAACCTGACTTTAAATTCAAATACATGACCTTTTTGAGGACCGCTGTCCACAGTTATCCCGATGGAATTGACGTCAAGAACATCCTCACTCTCGGCTTCAGACTCAACCTCATCTTCAGATTTATCTTCAGTCTTCTCCAACCCGGCATCCTCTGGTTCGGAAACTTGAACCTGATCATCTTCTGAGGATACCGGCACCTTAACTTTATCCACCTGTTCTTTCGTCTTTGGAAGCGTTTTTACGACCCCCTCACTTTTCAAGAGACTTTCAAAGAATAAGTATATTATATTCAGATGGTTAGGGTTAAATATATCGTCTAAAAGCCATTTCTCATACTGAGATATGGCTTCATCTATCGAAAAAAGTGCCATATGGCATCTTAAGATATTCTTAGCAGCATCAACACGGGTCGAATCTTTTTTTAGAAGTTCATTAAAGTCTGATATCGCTCCTTTAAACTGACCGAATTTTGCCAATGCCACTGCGCCCTCAAGTGCTTTTGCATCTTCATCTATATCGGGTGAAAACGCGTACATCTTTTTAATCAGGCCTTGAATATTTTCTGAAACTTCAGGTTTCTTTGGTGCCAATTCGATCTTGGATAGATCCTTATTCAACACGTTAATCTTTTTAGATATACCCTCAAGAAGGTTTTGTTTGTTTTTGAGTTGTTCGTTGTTCTGTATGAGTTCGGTTGTATCATTATATTTTGCTATCGCCTCATACAGTAACCCCTGGGAATGATAGAGTTCTGCTTCCTTTAACAATGTTTTTATCTTTTTTATTATATTCATGTTGAACTCCAAACCACATTGGTAAAGTTTAAATTTTTTGTGCTATGATCATAACGGGATGTTCCCTCATGAATCGAAGAAAATGAATTATTGATACAATGACATATTATTACATTTTGTTCAATTATTCCAATTAAAAATTTCGAAGAAATTTGAGGAGCCGGGACATGATGAAATAAATATCTTACCTAAATTGGGCGTTTCAAATTATATTTCCTTTAAATCATTATAATTTCGAAGGTCAAAAGTGTCTGCACATATTTCTTATCCTGCCATGCACATTATGTCAACAACAAGAAAAACAGATAATCTCATAAATATATTGACAACATTCGATTTTATGTTATCAAAATTATATTTTTTTCTATAGTGGTTCGTTGTATACTAAATATTTTATCCCACTCTATCAGCTGAAATACACTGTTAATAAGCTTTTTAGCGTTCATCAAGATATCGAAATGCATTAATATAAAAAAGGAGAATCATAATGGACAAAAAAGTAACCGTTGTCGGTGCCGGAAATGTCGGTGCCACTGCAGCCCAGCGACTGGCAGAGAAAGAGTTATGTGATGTCGTGTTGGTGGATATTGTTGAAGGACTTCCCCAAGGTAAAGCCCTTGATCTTGCTGAGGCTGCACCCATTGAAAAGCACGACGCCCATCCAACAGGAACGAACGATTATGGGCCTTCTGCGAACTCTGACATTGTTATTATCACCGCCGGCATCCCCAGAAAACCGGGCATGAGTCGCGACGATCTTTTAAGTACCAATGCAAAAATCATGAGAAATGTTACCCAAGAGGTGGCGAAACTCTCACCGAATGCGGTGTTGATTATTGTAAGTAATCCCCTTGATGCCATGTGCCATGTTGCTTATGAAACCAGCGGTTTTCCTAAAAACCGAGTTATCGGTATGGCCGGCGTACTTGATTCAGCGCGATTCAGAACTTTCATTGCAATGGAACTTAATGTTTCCGTGGAAAATACAACAGCATTTGTATTAGGCGGGCATGGCGATACTATGGTGCCCTTGCCTCGCTATTCTACGGTCGCCGGTATCCCGATTACAGAATTGCTTCCACAAGACCGCATTAACGCTCTTGTGGAAAGAACAGCCAATGGCGGCGCAGAGATTGTCGGACTTCTTAAAACTGGAAGCGCCTTTTATGCACCCGCATCGGCTGCAGTGGAAATGGCTGAATCGATTCTAAAAGACAAAAAGAAAATCCTGCCTTGCGCGGTATACCTTGAAGGTGAATACGGGTATAACGACCTTTTTATCGGGGTCCCTGTAAAATTGGGTGCTGATGGTGTTGAGGATGTCATCGAAATTACATTATTAGACGAAGAGAAGGCCGCTCTTGACAAATCGGCTGATTCAGTTAAGGAACTCAAAGATTTGTTGAAAAAATTGGGCTAATATAACAGACACGTTCGTTTCTCGGCGAAAAAGATTACCGGCTCTTCAGGCTTTTTTTAATCTTTTCCGCTATTTTATAGCTAATTCCGGGCAGAGCGCTCAATTCCTCAAGTGTTGCTGCCCGGATTTTTTTTATGCTCTTAAAATGCTTTAAAAGAATTAATTTTCTCTTTTCGCCCACACCCTGGATTGAATCAAGGGAAGAGTGCATCAATGTCTTGCTCCGCCGTTTACGGTGAAACGAAATGGCAAAACGATGGGCTTCATCTCTTATCCTTTCTAAAAATAGAATCAAGTCCCCTTCCCTGCCTAAATTTACAGGATTGGCCTGTCCAGGTTTATAGATTTTGTCCTGTGTTTCCCCTTTTTTTTCATTTCTTTTTGCAATACTGATGATTCGAATTTTTTTTTCTAATTCCAAAGACGTTAGGACTGATACCGCTATGCTTAGCTGTCCTTTGCCACCATCGACCATGAGGATATCGGGATAGGGTGCTGCTGTTTTAGCTTTGCCATATCTCCTGTTAAGGACTTCAGCCATACAGGCATAGTCGTCCTTTGCTATAGTTGTCTTGAGTCTGTATTTTCGATATAAAGATTTATTCGGCTTTCCTTTTTCAAAAACAACCATACCGGAAACAGCATCTTTTCCTGAAATGCTGGAATTATCAAAGCATTCAATCCGAAACGGTATTCTGTCCATCTTCAACCGCTGCTGAAGACGCACGAGAAGTTGGGTATCTTTTGAAACTTCGGCAATGAGCTCTCGGAGGCTGTTTTTTGCATTTTGATAGGCCATTTTAACAAGGCGAACCTTTTCACCCCGTTTGGGTGATAAAATCTTAACCTTTTGTCCTTTGATTGTGCTTAGCATTTCTTCTGTTAAAAATGCGTCTTCAAGTGGTGTTGGGACCAGAATCTCTTTAGGAATAAAACGTGTTGTATCATAATATTGTCGTATAAATTCGCCAATTATTTCGGTGTCTGTTGACATCGTCTTAGAAAACTTAAAATTTCGTGTCCCAACAAGAAACCCGCTGCGGATAAAAAGAAGCGTAAACATAGAATTCTCATCAGATCTTGCAATTCCCAGTACGTCCCGGTCTTTAAAATCATTCGTAACTGCCACCTGTTTTTCGAGCGTCTGCTCAAGTGCAAACATTTTGTCCCTCAAAACCGCCGCTTTTTCATAATCATGTACATTCGCAGCAGAGATCATCTCCTGTTTTATTTTTTTAATCAGATCGGGGGTTCTTCCTTTTAAGAATAAGACAACCTCTTTTACAATGTCATCATAGAGTTTATGGTCCACTTTGAGACAGCAAGGCCCAAGACATGATGCTATTTGGTAGTTGAGACAGGGTCTTGTACGACGATTAAAATCCTTTTGTTTACACTTTCTGAGTCTGAACGTTTTATGGATAATTTTAAGTGTTTTTTGAACAGCGGCAGAAGAAGAAAATGGGCCAAAATAGAGGGCACCGTTTTTAAAAACTTTTCTGACCACGGTAAGGTTTGGATATGGATTATTGATGTCCAAACGTAAAGAGGGGTATCTTTTGTCGTCTTTTAAAATAACATTATAGCGAGGTTTGTAGCGTTTGATAAGGTTCGATTCAAGAATCAGGGCTTCTTTTTCGCTATCGGTGATGATTGTATCAAAATTCGATATGTTTCGAATAAGAATTTCTGTTTTCATGTCTATTCGTGATGTGCTGTTTCCAATGCGTCCGAAGTATGAAGCCAACCGTTTTTTTAAGTTCCTGGCTTTACCCACATATATCACTTTGCCATGGGCGTCTTTCATTAGATAAACACCAGGCTGGGAAGAAACCTTGGCCAATTTATCTTTGATACCGGATGCTGGATCCTCACTGGCAGTTGTTAATTCAAATATTGTTTTTTTCGATGTCATTTCTTTCGTTATGCGACTCGATATTTTACGATTTGTTGTAACAGTTTAGCCTTTTGAAAACATTACCGCTTCAGGTATAATTAAATTTTTGCTGAAAGAACTCGTGAATAAGGACTCGTAATGAAAGAACCTGCCCGGGCAATTTATAAAGGTTTTTGCTTTATCAGAGGAATTCATCCATAATGTTAAATTGGCTATGGTTCTTTCAAAACGATCCCTAATCCACTCAGACAGCTTCCAGTCAAAAATTTAATTATACCTGAAGCTCCTTTGGAATCGATTTGTTTCAAATGACCACACTATTACGATTTGTGAAGTAATTGAAATTACCTAAAATATGAGAGTGAAAAATGAATTCAAAGCTCAAAGACGATCATTTCTTTTATGGCTTGGATTTGATCTCGAATTTCAGCGGCCTGTTCAAACTCTAACTCTTTTGCTGCCTGTTTCATCTCTCTTTCAAGATTTCTTATGATGACATCAAGATTTTCTTCAGATTCATATTGAGCAAGTGTTTCTGCTACCCTGTCTTTCGGTGTATCTTTAAACTCGTCCAGCTTTTTAAAGACAGGTGTAATCTCTTTTTCTATGCTTGTCGGTGTAATCGAATGCTGTTTATTGTATAGTTTTTGAATAGTTCGCCGCCGGTTTGTTTCGTCAATGGCCTGTTGCATGGATCGGGTCACGAAATCGGCATACATAATCACCTGTCCTCTGACATTTCTGGAAGCGCGACCGCAGGTCTGGATCAGCGACCGGGCTGAACGTAAAAAACCCTCTTTATCGGCATCGAGTATGGCCACAAGTGAGACTTCAGGAATATCGAGCCCCTCACGAAGAAGATTGATTCCGATGAGCACATCGAATTCTCCTTTTCTTAAATTGTGGATGATGTCCATTCTTTCCAGAGTGTGGATATCTGAATGAAGATACTGAACTTTTGTTCCCATATCCGAATAATATTCTGTGAGATCTTCAGCCATACGCTTTGTCAGAGTGGTGACCAACACCCGTTCATCTCTTTCCAACCGTTGTCGGATTTCTTCGAATAGATCGTCTACCTGGTATTTGGCTTTTCTCACCTCGATCATGGGGTCGATCAACCCGGTAGGTCTCACAATTTGTTCGACGAGTTCATTTTTTGCTTTTGAAATTTCATAATCGGAAGGCGTGGCTGAAACATAAACCACCTGCGATACTTTTGACTCAAATTCTTCAAAAGTCAATGGACGGTTATCCAGGGCCGACGGCAGTCTGAATCCATATTCAACAAGGGTACTTTTGCGCGATCTATCCCCTTTGTACATGGCTCGAAGTTGGGGAATGGTGATATGGCTTTCATCAGTAAACATCAAAAAATCATTTGGGAAATAATCCAAAAGTGTCGGTGGTGGTTCTCCGGGCGCTCTTTGCGTTAGATGGCGGGAATAATTTTCGATTCCATTACAGTATCCCAGTTCCTGCATCATTTCCAAATCAAAGTTTGTCCTTTCTTCAATTCTTTGTGCTTCAATCAGTTTATTTTCATCCCTGAAATAGTCAATCCTCCGTGTTAATTCAGTTGTAATGGTTTTAACGGCTCTTTTAAGAATTTTTTTTTGGGTTACGTAATGACTGGCCGGATATATGGCAATACGGTTCAAGTGTTTTCTGACAATACCCCTGAGAGGGTCAATCTCGGAAATCGATTCTAACTCGTCTCCAAAAAATTCGATACGAAGGGCGTTGTCCTCTTCATATGACGGAAAAATTTCAACCCGATCTCCCCTAACCCTGAAAATCCCTCTATAAAAATCGACGTCATTTCTTTCGTAATGCATGGCCACCAGTTCCGCAAGTAATGTATCACGTTCGAGCGTCATATTTTTTTCCAATTCAACACGCATGGCCAAATACTCTTCAGGGGCGCCGAGACCGAATATGCACGATACGCTCGCCACCACAATTACATCCCGGCGGGACAATACCGACCGTGTAGCCGAATGGCGAAGTTTGTCGATCATCTCGTTGATAGAAGAGTCTTTTTGAATATACGTGTCGCTTGATGGGATGTATGCTTCGGGCTGGTAGTAATCATAGTAGCTCACAAAATATTCCACAGCATTTTCAGGAAAGAGAATTCTGAATTCACTATAAAGCTGCGCGGCAAGGGTTTTATTCGGAGCGATGACCAGGGCCGGTTTTCCGATGTTTGCAATGACATGTGCCATTGTAAATGTTTTTCCTGAGCCGGTGACACCCAAAAGAACGTTGTGCTTCTCGTCGGACTGGATTCTTTTACTTAAAGCACGAATTGCATCTGTTTGATCGCCCTTTGGGGTAAAATCTGAAACTAACTTAAAGGAAGGCATAATGATTGGTATGATATGATTCTTATATAATAAGTAATAGATTGGATTTTGTGGAACTTTTCCGCTTCATGTGCAAACGATTGTCGATTGAATTTTTACAGAACCAAAAAAAATTGCCACAAAGGCACTAAGGCCCGCCCGCCTCGCCCAAGGCGAAGCCGATGGCGGGCAGGCACAAAGGATATATTTATTATTCTTTCTTCGTGACTTGGCGTCTTAGTGGCAGATACGAATTCATTAATTATTGATCTTCCACACCGTTCCATCAGGCCGGTCTTCCAAAATAACATCCATGTCAGCAAGCTGATCTCTGATCTGATCGGCCTTTTTCCAATTCTTAGCCTTTCTGGCTGCATTTCTTTCTTCAACCATCTTTGCAATCATGGTGGGATCAACGGATTTTTGTTCGAGGCCCTGTGTTTGTTGTTTATCAAAATATACAGTGGGTTTCTCGAGTAGTATCCCGAGAATATTGCCGGTTCTCCGAATGTCAGCCAGAGCGTCTTGTATGGTTTTCTTTAATTGGTAAGAATAAAGCTGTTCAGAACCCCTGTTTTCATATTGGTCCAGCATACGATTGACCGTGCGAACCGTATCAAAAATAACGCCGATGCCCAGCGCTGAATTGAAATCGTCGTCCATTGCCTCACAAAATTGCTGCCAACAATCACCAGGCTCAATGTTTCGGTCTGACACAGATCCTATTTTCTCCTCGACTCGTGCAAAAAATGCATATATCTTATCAAGTCTCTTGCGGGATTCGTCCATTGCTTTTTCTGTAAAGTCAACGGGACTGCGATAATGATTGGAAAGAAGAAAAAGACGCACAACTTCCGGATGATATGTTTTCAAAATATCTTTAATCATCAAAAAATTGCCCAAAGACTTCGACATTTTTTCCTGATTTATATTTACAAAGCCGTTGTGTATCCAGTATTTGACAAACGGTTTTCCGGAAATACTTTCCGATTGGGCGATTTCATTCTCATGATGTGGAAAGCACAGATCTTTGCCGCCGCCATGAATGTCAAAGGTTGCCCCCAGATATTCGCTGCTCATGGCCGAACACTCTATGTGCCATCCGGGCCGTCCCATGCCCCATGGACTCTCCCAGTGGGGTTCACCGGGTTTGGCGGATTTCCATAAGACAAAATCAAAAGGATTGCTCTTTCTTTCATCGATATCGATTCTGGCGCCGGCTTCCATTTCGTCCAGTTTGCGGCCGGAAAGCTTTCCGTATTCTTCGAACTTTTCAACGGAAAAATACACATCACCTTCTACCCGGTATGCAAATCCCCCTTCAATTAACTTTTCAATGAATTGAATGATCTGTGTGATATGATCGGTAGCCTTGGGCTCTATGGTCGCTCTCTCAACATTCAGGGCATCCATGTCATCATAAAATTCTTTGATGAATCTTTCCGCGACTGCCGTTGAGTCAATACCGAGTTGATTTGCCTTGTCGATGATTTTATCATCTACGTCCGTGAAATTTCTGACATATATCACCTTATAGCCTATTTCTTTCAGATATCGGGCGATAACATCAAAAACGATCACAGACCTTGCATGCCCAATATGGCAGGAATCATATACCGTGGGGCCGCAAACATACATTCGGACTTTTCCGCGGTCTAAAGGCTTAAAAACCTCTTTTTTTCTGTTCAGTGTATTAAAAACGCGAAGTGACATTGTTTTATATCCGTATTTGTTTTAACTTGAGTTTACGGTTTCAAGTTGCGATTTTACTCAATGAGTGCGATGCATAAGGCGGCAATACCCTCCCCCTTCCCTATCATTCCAAGAGTTTCTAATGTCGTTGCTTTAACATTAACACACTCCGGTTCAATTTCAATTGTTCTTGCAATATTTTTTTCCATTATTGCTTTAAAAGATGTAATTTTAGGTGCTTCGGTCATAATAGTTGAATCTAAATTGATGACCCTAAAGCCTTTATCTTTCAAGAAATTATGCGTTTTTGAGAGAATTGTCATGCTGGAGATATCTTTTAATTTTGGATCGGTATCCGGAAAATGCAAACCAAGATCACCCAAACCGGCTGCCCCCAACAGTGCGTCGCACACGGCATGAATAAGGACATCAGCATCAGAATGCCCAAGCAAACCTTTTTCAAAAGGAATGGTGACTCCGCCTAATACTAGCTTTCGCCCTTCAACCAACCGATGAACATCATATCCTATACCGATACGCATATTTCCCCGCAAATTTCTATTATTACCATATTGAAAATCGTTCATATATCATATAATAAATATCACAAAAATAAAAATTTATGCAAAGCCTAAAAATAATACCACTCAGGTTAAGTGGTTCAGGGTTCAAAGTTCAAGGGTTATAATATAGGGACAGAAGGCCGGAAGAAAAAAGATCAGAAGTTTGGAAATAACGGGGATTGCCGACCTTCATACGTTCTAACCTTCTTAATATCTCACAAAATAGTGACCTTCAACCTGGAACCGTGAACCTTGAACCTCTCAACATAGGTCCATATATGCCATGCCGATTCGAATGATTGCACAAGAGCTTTATCGATTGATGAAAGAGGTGGAAAGGCTGGAGAAAAAAATAAAGAGCATCCCCTTTGAAAAACAAGCTAAAATCAAAGATCAGCTCCGCAAAACAAAGGCCGAACGGGATCGTATGCATGCGATTCTTGAGGGTAAAAAAGATCACCAGCACAAATAACCTATACGACGAACAATATTAATCAATTAGGGTGTTGTTCGATACATCGAAGCTGGCCATCAAGTCCTTTTATAAGATATATAAATTTCATCGTTTTTTTATAAAAACCCGTCAATCTCAATGGATGGGTTTTTCTTGTGCTGATAGAGATGATATGGTATTCGAAAGTTATGATTCCTAAATTTATAAAATATTTACCCTCTACAAATGTTAAATACAGATTCGATTTCGAAATCGGTTATCTTACTAAAAGTCCTTGTAAAGAGTGTGTACATAGAAGGGATTTCCCAGGATGTGAAGACGATTGTCAAGTTTTGGACAAGATACACACTGTTTTGTCCGAGGTTGTCTCCTGTTCGAGGCGAAGTTAGTTCGATCATCTACCGGAGGACCATATGACCCAGCCCAAGCATAATGAAAATCCGACCTGGAATCGGTTGATACAACATGCCGATATTATGAATTTACCTGAAAAACATTTAAAACACCTGCTTACGGACAACAACCGTCTTGAAAAATTTTCTTTAAAATCTTCCGGTATTTTTTATGATTTTTCCCGTCAGAGAGTCGACGAGAAAACTATGGATCACTTGATCGAATTGGCTGAATTTAGAAAGCTAAAGCAACGGTTTGACGATATGGTCAGCGGTAAAAAAGTCAATGTCACGGAAAATCGGCCGGCACTTCACACGGCCACAAGAAATTTTTCCGATGATCCTGTTTTTGTCGACGGTAAAGACGTCATGCCTTCGATACGTAAAGTTCGAAAAGACATTAAAGCATTCGTTTCAACCATTCATGAGGGAAAAATCACCGGATCCACTGGAAAACCATTTAATACCGTGGTTGTTATCGGAATCGGAGGATCATACCTTGGGACCGAGTTCGTTGCCAATGCACTCCATGCGATGGCGGACAAGAATATGAAGATGATGTTTCTTTCCAATGTCGATATCCATAACTTCGGAAAAATTGTATCCGTCATTGATATTGAAAGAACCCTTTGGATAGTCATTTCAAAAAGCTATACCACGGCGGAAACCATGGCCAATACCAATCAGGTAATCGCTTTTATTGAAGCAAAGGGGCTTGATCCCGCCAAACACTTTGTAACGGTGACCAGCAAGGGGTCTCCCGGAGATGATCCCGCAAATCCGCTCCTTTCCTCATTTCATATGTTTGATTTCATTGGTGGGAGATACAGTGTCACCTCTGCCGTAGGCGGGTTGCCGTTGAGCCTTTATCTCGGGTATGAGCGGTTCGAACGGTTTTTAAAAGGCGCTGAAGAAATGGATCTGCATGCCCGACATGCAACAGAAAGAGAAAATATTCCGCTCGTGGCGGCTTTAATTTCGGTTTGGAACAACAATTTCTTAAGTTATCCGGCACAAGCCATTATACCCTATGCATCACCGCTTTCCAAACTGTCGGCCCATATCCAACAACTCAGTATGGAAAGTAACGGCAAATCCGTCACCGAAGACGGCAACTCGCAGGATGAACCAACAGGGGGTATCATTTTCGGAGAACCGGGCACCAATGCGCAGCATTCATTCTTTCAGTTGGCCCACCAGGGAAGGCCTTTTCCCATTGATTTTATCGGTGTCATTCATCCCCATTATAAACAGTATCAAAACCAATCAAAAGGAGTGACCAATCATCAGGAACTCTGGTCAAATCTCATTGCACAGCCCACCGCCCTTGCCCGAGGGAAGGAAGACGCAAATCCTGCAAAATCTTTTTCAGGAAACCGACCGTCATCAACCATTCTATTAAACGATCTCTCTCCTGAAAATATCGGTCGTCTTCTTGCCTTTTATGAAGCCAAAACCGTTTTTGAAGCCTTTATCTGGGGCATCAATCCCTTTGATCAATTTGGCGTAGAACTGGGCAAAATCTTAGCCACAGATATTCGAAAAGAAATGGCCATGAAAAATCAAGACCAGTCACACACTTTTGAGAATGTCGATCCCATCACCAAATTTTATCTGAATACCCTTTTTTCTGATGGCCTTTGAGAATGTCACAAGTTAAACGTTTTTATTCTGCGAATCGATAAATTACTGCTCCCCATGTCAATCCTGCACCCAGTGCCAGAAAAACAACCGTGCTGCCCTTGCCGATACGGTTCTTCTCAAGGGCTTCATCCAATGCGATGGGTATGCTCGCTGCTGTTGTATTTCCATATCGCTGAATATTGTTAAACACTTTTTCCGGAGATACATTCATCAGATTTGCAAATGCTTCGTTGATACGAAGATTGGCCTGATGAGGAATGAAAAGGTCGACATCATCCAATGAAAGATTCGCTTTTTGCAAAACCTCTTTGGTTACATGTGAAAGTCTTTTCACCGCGATTTTAAAAACCAGCCTGCCATCCATCACCGGGTAATGGCGGCTTTCTTTCAACATTTCTTTGCTTAAGAATGGGCTCATTTTGTGAGACGGCAGTTCCATCATAAGGGCATTTGACAGTTCTCCCTGGGCGTGAAGTACAGAGGCTAACACACCCACAGATTCCTCGGTTTCAACTCCCTCTAAACAGGCGGCACCTGCACCGTCACCAAATATGACCGACACATGGCGACCCCGAGTAGAAATGTCGAGTGCCGTGCTATGAACTTCGGCACCGACTAAAAGTATTCGATTTGCATGCCCGCTTTGAATAAAAGCGTCTGCAGTGGTTAACCCATAAATAAACCCTGTGCATTGCTGCCGAATATCAAGGGCAGGCGTTGTTTTAAGCCCGAGTTTATGCTGCAAGATACACCCTGAACCCGGGAAATAGATATCCGGACTCAAGGTTCCGAATATAATGAGATCAATATCTTCAGGTGACCACTCCGCTCGCTTAAGGGCGATTCTTGCTGCTTCAAGCCCGAGATCTGAAGACCCAATGCCGCCGTTTTCTGGTATCCAGTGTCTTTGCTCTATTCCGGTCCGTTGTCGAATCCATTCGTCTGACGTATCCATCCATTGTGAAAGATCGTCGTTTTTTACAATACGTGGCGGTACATAACGACCGGTTCCTTTTATTATTGTTTTTTTCATCGAGGTTCCCTGTTAACGTATTGGCATTTTTATAATTGAGTTGGATTATTAACTCCCGCCTTCGTGGGAGTGACGACTATTTCGGCTTTTTACAAAACCATCAAATTTAGTTCACTTAATCTGTTTCTTCCCACAACGCATCCTTCAACCCTGAGTTACGGTTAATTTTACGCAATATGGTGCTTTTAATGATCTCTTCCCTACCCCAAATCGAAATATGATTTTTGGCTCTGGTAATTCCTGTGTAAAGCAGTTCACGAGTTAATACAGGATAATCTTGGTTCGGTAAAATAAGAAGGACCATCTCAAACTCTGACCCCTGACTTTTGTGAACAGTCATTGCATAAGCTGTTTCGTGTTCCGGAAGCCGATGTGGAAAAAACCGCCTGGGTTTACCGGCGACACCTGAAAAGTAAACATACAAATCTTTGCTTTTTGAATCCGGTTCTGGCATGGTAATTCCGATATCTCCATTAAAAAGTTCCAGGTTGTAATCGTTACGCGTAATCAGAACAGGTCTTCCTCTGTACCATGGATAGGTTGATAAATTATCGAGTTCGATAAAGCCGTTCCGGTTTAATATTTCCTCCGTCAATCTGTTTATTTCAATAACACCCAATGCGCCAAATTTGACGGCACAGAGTATTCTAAATCGATTAAACAGCTCAAGTACTCTGTGAGGATCATGGCAATTAAGATAATCTGAATATCCATTGATGACTTCTTTTGACAGGGCCATTGAAAGATCGTTAGGGCCTGAGATCTTTTTCCAATCGATTTGATCCGGATTGCTTTTAAAGGTTGAGAAAGTTTCATCAAATTTGCCGTTATTTACAGCTCGGCTGCATTCTCCAATTCCACTGGTATCTGTAAATCGATAACTCTTTTTTAGAACAACCATGCAGTCATAAAGGCCCGGATTGTCTTTAAGTTTCTTACTCGGGACTTCCATTTTACACCGGGTTAGCTTCTCAAACTGTTTGTAAAAATATTCTGAAAATAAGTGGACATTGTCCCTGTCACAGATATCTGACATTACAAAACCTGCTTCCACTGAAGCAAGCTGATCCCTGTCTCCAATGAGTATGATTCTGGCATCATTTTTCACAGCTGAAAGGAGTTTGGACATCAACGCAAGATCCACCATTGAAACTTCATCCACCACTACGATGTCGGCAGTGAGAGGATTTTCAGCATTATGGTAAAAATATGGGGAACCAGGAATTGTTTTCAGCATTCTGTGAATCGTGTATGTCTCGGAAGGTATGGCATCAATAATATCATCGCTGCAGTTGAGTGTTTTTTTTGCAGCTTTAATTGATTCACCGATCCTCGCCGCTGCTTTTCCTGTGGGCGCAGCGATCAAAATGCTGAGTTTATCTTTTCGGGATAGCTCTAAAAGAAGAGCGAGAATTTTTGCCGTCGTGAAAGTTTTGCCGGTTCCCGGACCACCGGTAATGACACAAAACTTTTTAAACGCAGCGATAACTCCGGCCACTTTGTGCCAATTGAATTCATCAGTCCCATTATTTGGAAAAAGCCTGATTAGGCTGTCTTTTAAAATGGATCTATCTATTCCCTGAATGTCTTCCTTGATGCGGCTTTTGATTGTACTTGAAAGTCTGTTTTCATAATCCCAATATCTATAAAGGTAAAGTCTGTTTTTTTCATCGAGTATCATGGGACAAAATTCACCGGGTCTTCCCACCACCTGGCTTTGGCTTAAAGTTTTTAACCACTCTGAAAGTTTCGGAATTTTAAACCTATCTTCACCATTAATGTCTAAAAGGATCGGCTTTCGGGCTATAGAATTGAGATCAAGATACCCATCTCCGTCGCCGGTTGCACGACTGACAAAGGCAGCAGCAAGAAAAATATCCGGATTATCACTTTTATCAAAACTTGTGACAAATTTGGCGAAATGAACATCTATATCAGAAAGGTCAATTAAATTGGTTATATTAGTTTTATTCATCTAATATAAGCTCCTTAAGAAGAGCATCAACAAGGGTTTTATCAGGAATATCTTTGTAAATACCGAATTCCGGGCCTTTGTCCGGGTCCACCCCTCTTATAAAGATGTAAAAAACACCGCCAAAATATCGTTCATAGCTAAATTCAGGTATTCTCAGCTGAAGGTATTGATGAAGTGCTAGAACATATAAATGGTATTGCAAAATGTAAAAGTCCCTGCTCATCACATTATTCAAAACATTTTTATCATAGTCTTCAACGCTACTTCCTAAATAGTTCGATTTCCAGTCCACCAACCAAAAACGATCCTGGTCATGAAAAACCATATCGATGTATCCTTTCATAAAACCTTTGGTTAAAGAAAAACTGAGTTTACCAAGCCGGTCCGGAAAATCATCAACAAGATCGATGCCACCATAATCAGCAAATATCTTTCTGAGTCGATTCGGTGACACCGGTTTAATTGGAAAATAAAACTCCACTTCATTGATCCTGTTGCGGCATTGAACGGAAGAAAGCATCAAAGTGGTTTTGTTTATGCAAAGTGGTACTGAAAGAACATTGTCCACCATGGCACAGACAGGTTCCTGCCATTTGGATTCAAATCTGTATTCCTTTAATTTATTTGATATCAATTTTATTCTTTCTTCTGTACAGCTTTCAGCAAAATCAAGATGTTCAAAAACATCATGAAAAAATATCCCGGCCCGGGTTCCTTTTGGAAATGAAAAAATATTTTCATTTTTATCTAAATGCAAATCGTTTTCCGTTATGGGTGTATATAAATCATGGAATACGTCACGATCCGGTAATTCTGAATCCAGTGCCCGTTGTGATATGAGATGTGAAAAACTGGAGATGTTCCATGTGGTATCAATTTTTCCTGAAAAATGTCTGCAAGACAATCCTTCCCTTTTATCCTCTTCTGCCCAGTATTCCATGGTATCGTCAAGCGGTAGGGGAACAATTTTTATTGACCCTTCTGACTGGCTTGACAGCTGTTTTAAGTCTTCGAGCAAATCCTCTTCGTTTTTTTCTAAAACATCCTCTCTTAAAGATGTCAGCAGATTATCTCTTAAAATATTTTCTGGTTGCCCTTTATAATGTAACAGATAAGCGATGGCAGAAGTTTCAGCGGTATTGAATCTACCCCATACAAGATAACATTTATGTATCGCTCGTGTTATTGCAACATAAAGCAACCTCAGGTTTTCAGCCAGTTGTTCATTTTGAGCAATGGCAAGGTGTGTGCCGAAGTTTTTTGAACCAAGATCAAGGGTGAGGGTTTCATTTTTATCCGTGTCATGGAACAGAATTTCGCGGTCTTTAATTAAGGACCCCTCCCATGCAAAGGGACAAAACACAACAGGGAACTCAAGACCTTTACTTTTGTGAATGGTGATAATTTGTACGGCTTGATCATCGCTTTCAAGACGGAGTTGATGCGTTTCGGATTCAGGTACTTCAACGTTTCTTTGTTCTGAAAGCCATTTAAGCAGACCGTTGATACCAAGCTTTTTTTCAGACGATTCCTGATGTAGAATTTCTGCCAAATGGAGTAGATTGGTCAGTCTCCTCTCACCATCAGAAAAACTCAAAAGGCGTTCCCTAACCTTTTCCTCGACCATCAACAGCCGAAACATACGGATAAAATTATGCCGTGTCCACAAGCGAAAATACTCTCTGAACCTTCTGGATTTGGCTTCCAGCCAGAATGGCTCCCCGCTGACCGAGTCTAAGTCTTCTCCAACTACACCGAGAATGTCGGTCACCACCGCAGCATTAAATGCCCTTTCGTTTCCGGGTTCGGCAATACTTAACAGAATTCTTTCCATTTCCATTGCCTCATGGGTATGGAATATGTCTCCTGTAAGATAAAGGACCGATGGAATTCCTTTTAATGAAAGGTTCTTTTTTATGATCTGAGCCTGTCGATTTGTCCTTACAAGAACAGCAATATCTTTTGCATGAATATCATGGGAAGGATTGTTTTTATTTTCTAAGATAAGGCGGGATATTTCTCCCGAAACCGCCTTTGCGATGACTGAAACAGATTCGGTTTTACTCAATGGCTTAGTTGTTTTGGCCTTTTTATTTTCTCCCAAATACCATAATGTCAACCCTGGCAAGTATCGTTCCTTCATCGACCTGATTTTCTTTCCGGAAATACCTTTTTCAAATCCAATCTTATCAAAGACAAATGGTGTTTTTATATTTGAGAAAATTGTATTTACTGCGGTAATCAAATTGGGATCTGATCGCCAGTTTTTTATCAGTGTGTATTTTGAATCTGTGTTTCGAGCAGCTTTCATATAAGAAAAAATATCTGCTCCACGAAAACTGTATATGGATTGTTTTGGATCTCCGATCATAAAAAGTGTGTTTTTTTTTGAATCGAAAATCCGGGTAAAAATGTTATACTGAAAAGAATCCGTGTCCTGAAATTCATCAACAAGGGCGGCACTGTATTTTTTCCGAATTATTTGAACGAGGTTTTTCCCGCCGTTATCTTCGAGTGCCTTTTTAAGCTTTATTAGAAGATCGTCATAGAATTGAATGTTGTTTTGTTTTTTTCTAACCAAAAGCTGTTCTCGTGTGATTTTGAAACACTGGACCTTAAAATACATCAAATAGGTTTCCATCTCAGATTCAAGGGAAACACCTTTGTGGTAAAGTGAATCACAGATATCAAAATATTCATGTGAAAGAGGTCTATAATTTTTCCGGGTTGAATTCTCTATTTTGGTTGCAGTAAATTTTTCAAAACCTTTAAATAACGGAAAACCGGCGGAATTTATATCAACAAACTTGTCCATCGATTCGATCATGGAAGCCACCATCAAGTCTCTTTTTGAAATACCCGCTTGCATGGCAACTGTTTTCAAACTGCCATAAACTGATCCGCTAAGTGATGAATCTTTCAATAAATGTGTCACCTGGATACGCGAGTTGGGCCAAATAGTTCGCAGTCTTTTAAACAGTGCTCTAAAGTCATTAAGGCTTGCCAACTCAGGCTTTCCAATCTCTGGAACAATCTTTACATCTGTTGTTCTATTTTTTGTCAGAAGCCTTATAAAATACTCTGGTCCGGATATTTTTTTTAAAAGATAACTGATAAATTCCATGGGCAAACTGTAAACATGTCTTCTCCAGAAATCATCTACAATTTCCCGTGTTAAGCCGGTGGGATCGGCCACAAGTTTTGTGTCGAACAAACTCTGTGTTTCAAAAGCATTTTCATGTAGAATCCGCTGACAAAAACCGTGTATGGTAAATATCGCGGCATTGTCAAAGTCCATCAGCGCATCTTGAATCAATTGAATGGCTAAAGCCCGATTATCATATTTGTTGACTATGGTTTTGACGAAAACATCATGACTCGAATTCTTTAAAAGAGCGGATTTAGCATCCAAAAGTGTGTTGCGGATTCTTTCTTTAAGCTCTTCAGTGGCAGCCTTGGTAAACGTTACCACCAGTATTTGATTTACCGTTAGTTGGTTTTCGAGAATAAGTCTTAAAAACAGGCCGGCAATGGTATAGGTCTTACCCGTACCTGCGCTTGCCTCAATGAGATTGGTTCCTGTGAGGGGAGTGTTGATTGGATCAAAAATTTCCATATACTGGCTAAAAATCGTAGATGCCCATGTAGTTTTCAGGTGAAATCTTTTTTAATTCGTCTTTAACGGTTTGTGTAACATCTAAACTCTCTATAAATTCTAAAATTGTATTGTGGTCAATATGTGAGTGGACACGTGTCAATGCTTTCAAAGCTTCATAGGGTTCCGGATATCCTTCCCTGCGCAAAATCGTTTGAATCGCCTCAGTCACAACCGCCCAGTTTTTCTGCAAGTCATTCTGAATCGCTTCATTATTTAGGAGCAATTTGTCCAGCCCTTTTAGCAATGATTTAAAGGCAATCAGAGTATGGGCCAACGGTACACCGATATTTCTTGTTACCGTTGAATCAGTCAAGTCTCTCTGCAGCCGTGAAATCGGGAGCTTTGAGGAAAGATGAGCGAAGATCGAATTTGCCACCCCCAGATTTCCTTCTGAATTTTCAAAGTCAATGGGATTGACCTTGTGAGGCATGGTTGAAGACCCCACTTCATTCTCTTTGATCTTTTGTATGAAGTAATTCATTGAGATGTACGACCACAAGTCTCGATCCAGATCAATAAGAATGGTATTAATTCTTTTAAGGTTATCACAAAATGCGGCCAGATGATCATAATGCTCAATCTGAGTCGTCGTTTTTGATCGTTCAAGGCTCAGCACTTCGTTTACAAAATAATTTCCAAATGCAATCCAGTCGATGTTTGGATAGGTAACATAATGCGCGTTGAAATTACCCGTTGCCCCACCAAATTTTGCTGAAAATGGAATTGTTTTTAACAGGGCTTTTTGTTTTATCAATCGCTCGGCAAAAACATAAAGCTCTTTGCCCAGGCTTGTGGGAGAGGCTGGCTGGCCATGGGTTCGAGCCAGCATGGGAACATGTTGCCATTGTTTTGCTTTTTCAATTAATGTCGCCACAATCTGTTCTAAAATTGGTTCCAATATTTCTGTCCAGGCTTCTTTTAAGGAACAGGGTATCGCCGTGTTATTAATATCCTGAGATGTTAAACCAAAATGGATAAATTCTTTGTAACGATGCAATCCCAGCCCATCAAATGCTTCTTTGAGATAATATTCGACCGCTTTGACGTCGTGGTTAGTCACCCGCTCAATGTCTTTTATTTTTTGAGCATCTTCATGAGAGAATTTTTTATAAAGGCGCCTCAAGTTCTCAAACATACTCTTATCAACATCTGCCAGTTGAGGCAGCGGCAGATTGCATAATGCGATAAAATATTCAACTTCAACTCGAACACGATATCTTATCAATGCACCTTCTGAAAAATATTCTGCAAGCTTTTCAACACTCTTTCGATAACGGCCGTCAACAGGAGAAATTGCACTTAAAGATGTAAGTTCCATGATGTTTTATTCCTATTTAACAATGATTTGAACCTAAATTGAGCGATTGTCGAGTTTGCCGGTCGTAAGATCCCGCCTTTCGGGGAGATGCAAGGCATGAGACATGCAGCCCCGCTATAATAAGCGGGATAAACCTCCGTCTGCTACTGCAAATGTCTCATAACGAAGCAGATTCGGCAAAATCGGCAATCCCGAAGGGTTCCAAAGTTTAGAACGCTCAATTTAGGTAAAATGAAAATATGCTTATTGCACAAGAAATGTAAGATAATGCGGTAGACGTGTCAAGCAAATGATAATTTCAAAGAGCACCCTAAAAAAAGATGCGAAACTTTAATCATAAGCTATTGAAATTAATTTAATAATTATTTTTTGACAAAAAATTAAAAAAATTGATACATACAAAACACTAAACACCAAGGGTTTGATGAATTCGACGGTATGCAAATTCATCAATTCAGGTTAAAGTGTGTTAATCCTGAATTTTGAACGAGTCGGAGGCTTTCAAATGCAAGATTCAGGGGGAAAATATTTCAGTCCGCCACATCTAACGCCTCTGCCTGATTTACGGTCATGGTGATGGCGCCAAAGTCTTCTTCAACCTTCCCATGGAGGATAAAGGGACGGCTTCGATCCAGGATGGTACAGAAACGGCGGTAGGCTTTGGGGAAAAAGATCGTTTCAATCAGCCCGGTGTCATCTTCAAAAGTCAGAAATTCCATGGGATCACCATGCTTGGTATACACAACTTTTGCGGTAATCAACAGACCGGCAATGCGAACATGACGACCGATGAAGCGATACAAGTCCATAGCTTTGACAGTTTTTAGTTTCTTTAACGTATCGGCGTATAACATCATGGGATGCCGATCGCACAAAAAACCCAGGGCTGAAAATTCTTGCCGCAAACGCGCTCTTTTCTTTTCCGGCGGGAACGCCGGTTTTGCCGCTGCCATCCTTTCATTAAACAAATCCCCTGCCCCATATCGATTTGATCTGAATTTTTTCCAGCAGGCCAGCTCCCATAACAGGGCAGCGCGATTCTCTTTTGGATAAAGCAAATCAAAAGCACCAGCGTTAATCAGAGAACGGGCTTCAGGGCTGGCCGGCTGAATTCGATCAAGGAAATCAACGATGTCGTTATAAGGTTTTTCTTTACGCTCTGAAACAATACGTTTACATGTTTCTGAACTTACATTCTTTACGGACGACAATCCCACCCGAATGGTTTCCGCGCTGCCTTTCCAAAGGATATCGCTGTTGTTTACGTCAGGGGATAAAATTTCCACACCCATGCGGCGTGCTTCCGACACGTAAGCAAAGGTGCTGTAAAAACCGCCCTGATTGCTGATGACCGCGGCCATGAACTCTGCGGGATAATGGGTCTTCAGATAGGCTGCCTGGAAAGAGACGCGGGCATAGCTTGCACTATGAGGCTTGCAAAATGAATAACCGCTGAAACTCATCATCATATTCCAGATGGCCGCAATCTGATCGTTACGAACCCCCTTTGCTTGTGCGCCTGCAGTGAAACGTACTTGATAATCGTCCAATTTTCGGATTTTATCTTTCTTGGACATGATCTTGCGAAGGCCATCAGCGTCAGCATGTGAAAATCCGGCCAGCGCCACAGCGGTTTTGGAAACATCCTCTTGGTAGACCATGATTCCATAGGTTTCCTCAAGCACATCCGAAAGTAAGGGATGAATCGGCTCCCATCTACCGCCACGTAGGCGACGAACGTATTCACGGATAAACTCATTGGCCGCCGGCCGTATAATACTGCTGTTGATCACCAGATGTTCAAAATCGCCGACCTTTGTCTTTTTCTGCAACATTCGCATGGCGGGGCTTTCGATGTAAAAGCAGCCCATGGTATTCCCTTTTGCCACATTGGCCTGTGTAGCGCTATCATCTTCCGGCTTCCAGAAGTGCTCGTCAAATACCGTATTGTTATTCCGAAGATTTGCAATGGCATCCCGGATAACCGCCAGGCTGCGATTACCGAGAAGGTCGATTTTGACCAGGCCGCTCTCTTCTGCAGCATCTTTTTCCCACTGAATAACCGGAACACCTTTGGGGGCAAGTTCAACAGGAACATAATTGTCTATGGGCTCAGGGGTGACCACCACACCACCCGGATGAACAGAAATGTAGCGTGGAATACCAATGATGTCCCGGGCTGCGTGAATAATTTTTGGCCAGGGCTTTGGAAAATCAAATTCAGAAAGTTCGGGCAATTGTTTAAGCTTTTGAAAAAAATCTTCTTCCGTGTGATCCTTTCGCCAGAACCATGGAAGACGCTTGCTGACACGGCCGATCTCTCGTTCGGTAAGCCCGAAGACCTTGGCCACCTCCCGTATCGCCATGCGCGGTCGAAAAGTGACATGATTACAGATCAGCGCGGCGTGACCTTTATATTGCTCCAATACGGACTGCAAAACTTTGTCCCGTTCATCCCAGGCAAAATCGATATCGATATCAGGTGAATCTGAACGCCCAGGGTTCAGAAACCGCTCGAAATACAAGTTGTGTTTGATGGGACAGACATTGGTAATTCCCAGACTGTAAGCTACCAAAGATGCCGCACCGCTTCCCCGGCCGCAAATACGCGGGCTGCGAGAGACGATATCCCGAACCACAAGAAAATATGATGAAAATCCCATCTTTTTAATGATACAAAGCTCATGCTCCAGGCGATCCACAACGGTTTTAGACAGATCGTCTCCGTACCGTTTTCTCGCTCCCTTATAAGTAACATCCCGCAGCGCTCGATCCGCATTGTTTGATTGTATATCGGTCCATGGCGGCAGAACAAGTCCATGACAAGGACCGGTGAATGTTAACTGCTCTGCAATGGCTTCAGTGGCTCGAAGTACATCCGGCCAGATGGCAAAACGTCTGGAATACTCGGATGCCGATGCCAGCCATGCGTCAGGCGACGTTGTATCTTCCGTCGTTAATCGGGAAAGAGAGGTGTTCAAATCGATGGCCCGCAGCATTCGGTGTGTCTTAAAATCCTCCGGATCTGTAAAAAAACTTCCAGGCGTAAACAGCATTGGGAGGCCAAGATATCGGGATGTCTTCCGCAATCGAAGGGCAGTGCCATCCGGTTTGCCTGAAACCGCCGCTGCAACCGTTATTCCGGCTTCATGCCACTGTGTCAAAAGCTCCGGATGTTGTGTGATAATCACCAGTCCTCTGGCATGGGTGAGGATAATGGATTTTAGGTCAAACACCGCATCAATATGACGACGTGTAATGATACGGCAAAGATTACGGTAGCCCTGATCGTTTTTTACAAGACAAAGAGCTCGGTATCCGGTTTCGGAATCCGTCAGTTCCGCACCGACGATCGGAGTTATATTCTCGCGCTTACAACTCTTTAAAAAGGACCACAGGCCGTATAAATTGTTGGTGTCCGTAATCGCAAGACGACGATAACCCCGTTTTTTTGCAGCGGCACAGATCTTCTCCGGAGAACATGTACCCCACATCAATGAATAATACGAATGAACGGCAAGAGGAACCATAATGGGTACTATCTGACCTGGACAAACCGGAAATTTGAAGCATGAAATTCAGAATTAAGGTATTACACTTACCGGACAGTTAATGTCCAATGTCGAATTTTCAATATCCAATCTTCAAGTGTCTATAAAAGATTGGATATTGGATATTTTTACATGCGGCTAAAGGGTTCTTCCCACACGAATGGCATTGAATCCGTAGCGACGGCGGATGGAATCAAGGGCAAAAATCAGATTGTCGCTTTTCCTTTTTTCTTGTTCGTGTTCGCTAAAAAGCGCCATTTGTGCCGGGGGATAGGTCAGGCGATGGCAAGTCAAACGCATATGACGGATACGTACGCGGCGCTTCCAGGCCCTTTCAAGAACTCTCTTTGCCACAGCAAATAAACGAAAATCGTTGGCCGTCGCCGGATCGACGGTGGCCTGTCGGGTCATCCGCCTCCCGTCGGAATAGTCGAGGACAATTCTGATTCGTCTTGCCGTCAGTCGTTGTTTGCGCAGGTCAATACCGGCTTTCTCGACAAGCCGATACAATGCACCTTCCACGGATGTCGCCGTGTTGGTATCGTTTCCAAACGTATGGTCGACACTGACCATGGGGTGTTCCTGTCCCACAGATAAGACCGGCGACGGGTCAATTCCACGCACGGCATTGTAAAGACTGTGACTACGGTTGCCAAACATTACATACAATTGTCCCATGGACAGATTGGCCACATGGCCGGTTCGGGTCAGATTGAATTCCCGGAAACATTTCAAGTCTTCCCTTTCGATACCGGGAACAAGGTGAATCGGTAAGGGTTTCATAAAACACGCTTCCTCACCTGCCCCGACAACATATTCACCCACTGGTTTGACCATGCGTGTCGCCACTTTGGCCACCAGCTTGTTGGAGGCAACCGACCAGATCGGATCAAAGCCCATATTGGCGCGAATCGCCTTTCGGATGCGCCATGCGATGTCAGGCGGCGGACCGAAAAGTCTCCCTGTTCCGGTGACATCTACGAACAAATGCCCATCGTGGTCGCTTTTTTCGATCAACGGTGAATAGGGCAATGCACATTTTAAAAGCTGAACCATTGCACGTTCGTAACGGAAAGGGTGAAGCGGCAGCACAACAGTATCCCGACAATAACGAAGTGCCCGTCGCAGGGCCATTCCTTTACGGACACCATTTTGATAAGCCTCTTCACTCATGTCATATACTGTTGCCCGTATTGCGGTATCGTGGGCGATGATCACCGAACGTTCCTTCAGACGTCGATCCACAAGTCGCTCCACGGCCACGGCAAAATCAGCCACATTGATATGGATGATGGAGCGTTCGCGCATATCAGGCCACCATCAAGCCTCGCTCCTTCAACAACGTTGTCATTCTTTGGGCATTCTCCGGTGCCTGAGCCCGAACATGATTGTTAAAAAAGATGACACCTTTACGCGCCCGGCCGCTCATGGGTTCAATCTTGTTTTCAATCCACGCATAAAGTTCATCGTCCGAATAGCTGTAATCAAACTGAAGCTGCATATTCCCCGAACGCCAACCCTTGGCATTTCGGCCGTGAAAACGCACATAAAACAGATCCGGGTTGGTGACCACGTCCAAAATCGGAAACAGGTTCGGCAAATCCGGTGCATCGACACCCACCAGCGTCACCTGACGGCGTTCCAATTCAGAAAACACACGGTCGCTGGCCCAAGAACGATGTCGGAACTCAATTGCCAGAGGCAAACCATGAAGCTTGTCGAGCAAACCTGCCAGGTATTTTCGGTTCGATGTTGTGCGGAGGAACGAGGGGGGAAGCTGGATCAAAACAGCGACGAGCTGTCCGGCCTGAACGAGTGGAACGACACCCTCTCTATAGAGAACCGCCTGATCACGCCATTGCTGCTGGTCGATTTCATGGGTCAAGGTACGTGTTAACTTGGCAGCGAACAAAAACTCTTGAGAAACTTGTTGGCGCTGGCGTTCAATGGCTTCGGCTTTGGGCATCTGATACCAGGTATAATTGAGTTCGGTAATCAAAAAGCACCGAGCATATCGCTGTAACATCTTTCCCGATTTTGTGCCAGAGGGATAAAATCCGGCGTCAACCCATTCTGCGTAGGAAAAGCCACTTGTGCCCACATACAATTGGCAGGTTCTATGATCTTTTTGTTCTTTAGCGGTTATTGTCGTCATATGTTGCTCCGGACCCAAAGGATTTCGGTATATACGCCTGCGGCGGCGTTAGGTTAAAGGAGCGCTTCGCTTTAGGTTTGAGGCCAGAAAGAGCCGATGGAAGAAGGAAGACCGCTTCGCTATGATGAGGGACGACAGAACACTTCGGCCTTTCGTCCATCTTCCCTCGCCCTTCGTCCTGCCCCATCCGTCCTCTGTCTTCCGACCTCTGGCTCCTAATTCCTCTTTCCTTCTCATCTTCTAATCTTCTCACTTTCTCACCTTCCGACCTTCTGTTCATATATTATAACCCTTGAATCCTGAACCGCTTAACCTGGGTTCATATAGTCTAAGCTTTATCGATACCCTCCGGTCCTCTCTGAACACCGATAACTTTCCCCTGGACCAGGATTTCATTGAAATCATACCTGACCGGCTTATAAGCAGGGTTTTCAGGACGTAGTTCAATATATCTTTTTCTGCGAAAAAAACGCTTGACCGTCGCTTCTTCTTGATTGATAAGGGCCACAACGATTTCACCATCTTCGGCAAACTGACGCGGCTCACAAATCACCAGGTCTCCATCCAAAATAGCGGCATCCCTCATCGATTCGCCTTTTACCCAAAGCGCAAACAAGTTTGGACCACGGTACAAGGTTGAATCAATCACAACGCTCCCACCCCATTCCTGCTGGGCATACAACGGTAATCCAGCAGCGATTTCACCCACAATGGGTATTTCCCGCCACCGCATGATGCCTGCTGTTTTTCGGATGGGATTCAGCAGATGGATCGTGCGGCTGTAACGGCCGTCACGTTTGAGAATTTCTTTTTTCTCAAGCGCTGTTATAAGCTGAGATATCGCTGCATGGCTCACCCCCATCTCATCTGCCGACTGCCGCAAGCTGGGCGCTTTCCCGGTTCTAATAATTTCACGCTCCAAATAGTTGAAAAATCGTTGCTGTTTTGGAGTGAGTTCTGTTTGCATGGAACAAATCTCCCTATCACGGGTTCAAAGGTTATAATATATGAACAGAAGGTCGGCTTTTCTCAGACGTTTCAGCCTTCTTACGCCCGCCCGCCTCGCCTGAACGAGCCCCAGGCTCGCGATGGCGCGCAGGTTCTAACTTTCTTGACTTCTTAAAAAATAGGCGTCTTCAACCTGGAACCGTGAACTTGTGAACGGTTACTATATTTCTGATTAACATAGCATAATGTAAATGTCAATGTAAAGATTATGTATAGAATATGTATAGTTTTGAATGACAGGCAATGGGACTTGACCCTAACGTTGCAAAAGTCGAGGATACCGCAGGTCCCCCCGTTAACGGGATCTTCGTTTAACTGCGAAAGGCATCAAGGCCACAGCTGTAGTCGGCTACCGCAAGGCTTTGATAACGCAAGAGATGCGGTAT
>Ga0209940_1000022_pt1 | contig 33667 bp, 23 predicted proteins | sample SalPonF2_B_D1_MG_FD_185726 | JGI IMG/M metagenome (GOLD analysis project Ga0209940, IMG submission 185726) | Salt pond soil microbial communities from South San Francisco under conditions of wetland restoration - Salt Pond MetaG SF2_B_D1_MG... ...
GTATACCTTGACAATGTTAAAACATTGCATATATTAAGCGTGCTTTTACGAATTAAGTTTGTAGAAAATAAATTTTACTCTCGAGGGAATTGTTTGTTGTTCAGTAGGAGGTTTTAAAAGATGCCCATATATGAATATGAGTGTTCGAAATGTGGCAGAATAGATGAAGTGCTTCAGAAATTTTCAGATAAACCACTGGCCAAATGCAACCACTGTTCCGGAAAACTCCATAAACTTATTTCTCACAGCAGTTTTCACCTTAAGGGAACCGGCTGGTATATAACAGACTATGCAAATAAATCTCAGAGTACAGCACCACCTTCAAATATAGGAAAGCAAGAGACAAACCAAAGCTCAGATATTCCAAGCAAAAAACCCAAAAAGTCAAAAAAACCTGCCGATAAACACTAGAATATAATTCTCGACTAATTTTCGTTACGAAGGGTTATATTCGTAATAATTTGAAAAAAAGAAAAGGAGAAAGTGAAAAATGAAACTCAGACCGTTAAATGATCGAATTTTGGTAAAACGTGTTGAGGAAGAGACCAAGACCAAGGGTGGAATTATCATTCCTGACACAGCCAAAGAAAAACCGGCCGAAGGAAAAATTGTTGCCGTTGGAAAGGGCGCGCTGAATAACGATGGTAAACGTGTCCCCCTAGAAGTCAAAAAAGGTGATCGGATTTTGTTCGGAAAATATGGTGGTCAAGAGATAAAAGTTGAGGGTGAAGAATACTTGATCATGAGCGAACAAGAAGTTCTCTGCGTAATAGAATAATAAACATACGAAACGGAGGAAAGACCAAGATGGCTAAAGAAATAAAATACAATATTAAAGCCCGTGAAGCCATGCTTAACGGGGTGAGAGCACTTGCAGATTCGGTCGTCGTAACACTCGGCCCTAAAGGAAGAAACGTTATTATAGAGAAATCCTGGGGGGCTCCCACGATTACAAAAGACGGTGTAACCGTCGCTAAGGAAATCGAGCTCGCGGACAAGTTTGAAAATATGGGTGCTCAGATGGTGAAAGAGGTTGCCAGCAAAACCAGCGATATGGCTGGTGACGGTACCACCACGGCTACAGTTCTTGCAAGGGCGATATATGAAGAAGGACAGAAACTTGTTGCAGCCGGCAACAATCCAATGGCCATCAAACGCGGGATTGACAAGGCGGTTGAGGTTGCGGTCAAAGAACTGCACAGGATCAGCAAACCCACGAAGGATCAGCGTGAAATTGCCCAGGTTGGCACCATTTCTGCCAACAACGACGAAACCATTGGAAACATCATTGCCGAGGCCATGAATAAGGTTGGCAAAGAAGGCGTCATTACCGTTGAAGAAGCAAAAGCCATGGAGACGTCCCTTGAGGTTGTCGAAGGTATGCAGTTTGATCGCGGCTATCTTTCGCCATATTTTGTGACAGATCCGGATAAAATGCTTGTTTCTTTGGAAGATCCTTATATCCTGATTAATGAAAAAAAGATCAGCAACATGAAAGACATGCTTCCGATCCTTGAGCAGATCGCAAAGATGGGCAAACCCCTAGTAATCATTTCTGAAGACGTGGAAGGCGAGGCACTTGCCACATTGGTTGTGAACAAGCTGAGAGGAACCCTTCAAGTCGCAGCTGTCAAGGCTCCTGGTTTTGGTGACAGACGCAAAGCCATGCTTGAGGATGTCGCGATTTTGACCGGTGGCCAGGTTGTTTCGGAGGATCTTGGAATAAAGTTAGAGAACTTGACGATTTCAGATCTCGGACAGGCGAAACGCATCAACATCGATAAAGACAACACCACAATCGTTGACGGTGCTGGTTCACGTTCTGCACTGGAAGGCCGAGTAAAGCAGATTCGCGCACAAATTGATGAGACAACATCAGATTACGACCGTGAGAAGCTACAGGAAAGATTGGCCAAACTCATAGGAGGTGTGGCGGTCATTAATGTGGGCGCTGCCACAGAGATAGAGATGAAAGAAAAGAAAGCACGTGTTGAAGACGCATTGAATGCTACGCGGGCTGCGGTTGAAGAAGGTATCGTGCCCGGAGGCGGTGTTGCACTGGTTCGCTGTATCGATGTTTTGGATAAAATCAAAATCAAGGCCGACCAGAAGTTGGGTGTAAAAGTGGTAAGACGTGCTATCGAAGAACCGTTGCGACAGATTGTCAACAACGCCGGCGCTGAAGGCTCCGTTGTAATCGATAAAGTTAAACAAGGTGACGGTGCTTTTGGTTATAATGCCGAGACCAACAATTATGAAGACCTTATTGAAGCCGGCGTAATCGATCCCACCAAAGTCGTTCGTTACGCCCTTCAAAACGCAGGAAGCATTGCTGGATTGATGCTGACCACAGAAGCAATGGTCGCAGAGAAGCCCGAAGAAAAAGCCGACATGATGCCCGGAGGCGGGGGTGGAATGGGTGGCGGAATGGGCGGAATGGGCGGAATGGGTGGAATGGGTGGAATGATGTAAACCCGGTCCGTGTTAATATCTAATTTAAAAACCCTCATGCGTTATTCGCTTGGGGGTTTTTTTGTTGATGATCCCTAATTCGGAAAAGATCGAAAAGCTTGACAACCTACTAATTTCCGGGTTATAATAGCAATGTTAAATAAACAATAATATTAAAAATTCGGAGTGTCCCATGGTTTGTAAGAGAAAATCCCGGGTAGTGATGGCCTTGTGTATTTTAACTGCAATGGTTATTTTTCCAGCTCATCTTTTCGCACAGGAAGCTACTGAGACTGTGGAACATGAAGCAGGTTTTTACTATACCGTTAAAAAAGGAGACACACTCTGGGATCTTTCAACTCAATTTTCTGATAACCCGTGGCTGTGGCCAAATTTATGGAGCGAGAACAGTCAGATTTCCAATCCTCATTGGATTTATCCAGGTGAGCGTATTCGACTTTTTCATCTAAAAGGAGTTGATACTTTTATTACAAAAAACGTTGAGGAGAATCAATCCAAAGAACCGGGAGCGACAAAAGAGACTTTGTATTATTACTATTCTCCCATTAGCAGTATCGGATTCATCAAAGAACAAGCCATCACTCCGAAGGGCACAATCTTCAAAGTCAAAGATGATAGAAAATTGATCGGTGTCGGGGATCTGGTTTATATCCGTCCAAATGTTGATAATTCCCTCCAACCGGGAACAAAGTATACGGTATATAGAACTCTAAAGCCGATTGAAGATAAAGAAACGAAAACGCTTATCGGAACCCAGCACTATCTGACGGGGGTTGTTGAAATTACAAAAAAAGAGCCTGGTTTTGTTTTGGCCAGAGTTGTTAAATCTTACCGGACGATTGCAGTGAACGATCTTTTGATGCCGTATAAAAAGCGGTCACCGAGAATTGCCCTGACCCAAAGCAAAAATGGTTTGGATGGAAAAATCATTGTATCTGAGGAGCGCGAAAAAAACATTGGAGATCATACCGTCGTATTCATCGATAAAGGTGATCAAGACGGTGTGGAGATCGGCCAATCATACAGTATATATTATCAGGAAAAAGAAAAGCTCGATAAGAAAAGCAAAGAAATTTTTCCTTTGACGCCTATTATTCATGGATCGTTACTCGTTTTGCATACCGAACCAACCACATCAACGGTTCTAATAACTCGGTCGGACCGGAGTATTGATCCGGGAACTAAAATTTGTAGCCCCATTGAATAGAATGATAAAAGTGTTACCTTTTTTTCAACTCCTTGTCGATTAACATCTGAAGCCCGTTCAGGCTCCAATCCCTCAAACGTCGACCATTAACAAATACCGTCGGGGTCCCCTTGACACCGGCCTGACGCCCGTCCAGAATGTCCTGTTGTATGTTGGCTAAAATTTTAGGATTCTTCATCATTTTTTCGAAATCTTCACCATTAAATCCAAGATTTCGAGCAATCTCTTTGATTTTTTGATCGCTCAATTTATCGTGTTCAAGAAAAAGCTGATCATGGAACTTCCAGAACTTGCCAGATTTGTCGGCCGCAAGAGCTGCCATAGAGGCTTTCATAGCATATTTATGTCTTCTGAGAGGGAAATTTTTAAAAACCAGTTTTACTTTTCCAGTATTATTCTCGAGCACCTGCTCAAGTAGAGGTACAATCCTCGCGCAATACGGTCATTGGAAATCGCTGAAAACAGCGATCGCTATCGGGGCATTCTCCACCCCTTTAAATGGTGACCCGGAGATATTGATATCCTGGATAAAATCAACATGAAGGATTTCAACCGTTTTGTTTTTACGGCTGCTCAAAAAAAGCCATTCTTCTCCGGGACCTGATTTGATTTGATCAACATGATTTCCAACATCGATCTTATCTTTTAGTTTGCCGTCAGACGAATAGATTAGAATCTTTCCCGATTTGGTGAGAACGAAAATCAAATTTCCACTCTTGGAAACTGCAACGTCAAGAGGCTGTGTATCCAATTTAAGTGTTTTATGAGTATTCCATTCGACAAAAGCGAGGCCCTGGGCAAAAAAACCTGGAATAATTAAGATCGCCAACAGACAAACAACATATTTTCGTTTCATATTGACACCATCCTTTAATTTTATCTTAAAAAATGTTTCCGGCCCGCTGCTCTATATTGGCGTTGCCTAAAAATAGGGGTGAAAAACGTGAGTAATCATATAAAAACAAAGATTGCATGTCAATCAAGTCCCAAAGATCATCTGTTAACAGACTATTGTACGTTAAAATGTTGTTAAAATTGAACTTGTTGCTTAATATCCATGGGAGACGAACAATAAAAGATTGACCTTCGGCATGAATAATATTAGAATATATAACACGTTAAAAGCTTTTTCCTGTGTATTGGGTGCGAAACCTGATAATGTTGAGATAACAGAAAGGGCCGGATTATGAATTTTGGACGATGGTTAATATCATTATCGCTGTTGTTGTTTTCGATGTCGGCTTCAGCAGAATATTACAGATACATTGATAAAGACGGAAATGTACATTACACGGACGATTTGACCAATGTTCCCGAAAAACAGCGAACCGACATTCATGAATATAATGGGTTTCAAGGTGATCCGAATGATCAGCAAAAAGATGAAAAGCCACCCCCTTTAATTGAGAAGGAACAGGTCAAAAATGAACCTGACATAGATGATTTTTCTGAAATCAAGAAGCGTCTTGACCAGGAAAAGGAAAAATTGGGCGAGGAATACAGGGCCTTAATGGAGGAAAAAAAAGAGATCGCAAAAGACAAGAACAAATATAGATCAAAAAGTCGCGCCAAGAAATATAACAAAATTATATTGGAGTTTAATGAGAAAATAGAAGATTATGAAGGAAGAAAAAAACTGTTCAATGAGGAAGTTGAAAAATATAATCAGCGGGTTGAAAAATCTCATATAAATGAATTAGAAAAAAGAAAAAAGAGAGTACAAGAAGATTAACTGCCCCCACAGAGTACCATTTCCATGGTTTTACTCTGAGACCTTTGCAAACCCCCCCTTTTTGTCCAATTTCTGCGTCCCCGATAATCGGGATTTATCAACAGGTTCAAATTTTAATCCTCAAAATACTTGATATATTCCTGTGGTTAAAATTTTCGCCTTCCTTGAACTTAAACAAAAATGAGCATTTTTCAAAGGTCTCAATCTATTGATGATACGATCATGGCACCTTGTGATTGATCCCTTTATTGTTCTGCGCCGGTTAATTCGCGATAGAATTGTTCGTCTTCAACGTATGTAAGCCCATCGTTGAATGTTATAAGGCCCCTTTGACAGAGCTTTGCAATTGCCATATCTATCGATTCAAAATCTTCAGTCCCGGCTTGCATCTGTGATCGAATTCGATTTGTGGTGGAATCTTTAATAAATTTTTTAACTCGATACGAATTGATTAACTTTTCAAGGGCGAGTATTCTGCCGTCACCTTTTTTTAAGGGGATGAGTCGCTGTGATAATACGAGTTGTAAACAGTCAGCAAGTTTTGTCCGGATAAGGGGTTGCATATGGGGTTCGAACATATTGATGACTCTATCAAAAATAGAAGTCGCACTACTTGCGTGGACTGAGCTCATAACCAGGTGTCCCGTATCAGCGGCCTGTAATCCAATTTCAAAGGTCTCTTTATCCCTCATTTCTCCAACAACGATAACATCAGGTGATTGTCGGAACACTGTTCTTAGGCCTGAGGCAAAAGATTTGGTATCCGTGCCAACTTCCCTTTGATTAATGTTACTCTTTTTGTGTTTATGCATGACTTCAATAGGATCTTCAAGAGAAATGATATTTCTTTGTTGGGTATTATTGATAACATCAATGAGTGCGTTGAGGGTCGTGGTTTTGCCGTGCCCGGCAGGACCTGAAACCAAAATTAAACCTTGCGGTTTAAAAGCAAAATCTTTTAACCACGCCGGCAAATTCAGCTCTTCAAAAGTAGGAATTCCATCTTTGATTGGACGCATGGCGATCGAAATAGAATTTCTTTGCCTATATATATTTATCCTAAATCTACCAATATTTTTAAATGAAACAGCCAAATCATTCTCGTTCTTTTGCAAAAATTCATCCCATTCGGAATAAGGAATAATTTCTCTGGCATACATCTCACAATTCATCGGCGATAAGGCCGGCAGCGCGGGGCGTGTCAGCTTATTGTCAATACGAATGGATGGTGGCGCACCAGGGGTTAAAAGGATATCGCTGGCATCATATTTCATCAATTTTCCAAGCAGTGCTTCCAAATCAAGCACTTCTTTTACCTTAGCACTTTCTGTCTTACATGTTTTTGATATCGCGTCACCTTTTAATTTTCGGCCGGGCTTTAACGGCAGACAATTTAAAGCCGCATCTATCATAAAAGAAGGTGCCACCATGGGGCGAATCTTTTTCCCAAGAACAAATTCAACTTCACTCACAGCCATGAAATCTTGTGGGTTTGCCATTGCCAATGATATCTTTGAGTTATTTACCGCAACGGGCAGAATTTTCATGGATTTCAGTTTATCGACGGGCAAAAGATTGAGTAATTCGGGTTTGATGTCCTGATCGAAAAGGTTAACGCCAGGAACACCAAGTTTTTTACTTAAACAATGGATTAAGTCATCGATGGTAATTAACCCCATTTCAATTAAAATAGATCCCAAATGACCACCTACTTGGGTCTGCCTTTTTAGAACCTGTCCAAGCTGAGATTTATTAATAAGACCAGATTTGACAAGAATTTCACCGATCTTCTGTTTGCCCGGTGCTTGATTCTCATGTTTATCGGATGTGTTTTCCATTTTGATCTCCTGGAAAATAATTTTTAAAATAAAATAGCTATCAGAACGCTGCTATTTTCGTATTCGAAAACGCTGTCTATGATCGGTATGTTTGCTGATATCGGCATCTTCCCTTTAATCATTAAACCATATATAGCAATACCCGTACCAAACAAGACGGGTCGTATTGAATGAATTAATATACCTATATATATCAAAAGGATATTGTATGATAGGCGTGGTGATGCTCAAGAAATTTGGCAGGTGGGCAAAGAATGAGGTGGCATATTTTTGACAGGTTGTCGAAATTATTATGATAAATTTAAAAATCTTGGGTTTGAATTCATATTCAAATAACGTGGGTCATATCTGTTTCTATAAAGTAATTCGGATTTCTTCTTTTAACATACAACAGGCGATTTTATATTTGCACGTGCCGTTGGGGTTATAACTCAGGTTGTCCGGCTGAAAAAGTTTGTTCATCACGCACCCTTCAGGGATGTTAAGTGTAAAAAAGTCGTTTTCATTGATCCTCGGGGTATTCGCCAGTACGTTATCTTTAAATACCGAGCTGTGCAGCGGATAGTCCTCACACAGCGGACAGCGGTATACTCTCCCGTTGGGGAAGATAAAATAGTTGTCCGCCACCAGACCGGCACATTCAAACGGTTCCTCGAGACTCAAAAATACTTTCGGGTAGGTAACAATAATGCCGAGACGGGCGATTTTTTGGGCTGCGTCAGGGACAATTTTTAACCAATCCTTTCGAGAAACCTGTAGTTTATCCTTTCGGCTTCCAGCGGATTTTCCTCTGATCCCGATGACCTGTATAAAAAAACGGTTAATCTTTAAGTCTTTCAAAAGCGGTGCGATTTTGTCAAGTTCATGTATGTTTTTCGTGCTTACGGTGTAAATCAGGCTGGTGCTGAAACCTTTTAGAACCGCATTTTTGATGCCTTGGATACAGGTGTCAAATGATCCTTTTCCCCGGATCATATCGTTTGTTTCTCGGGTGGTGCCATCCAGACTGAAGCTGAAATAGTCGATAACATCCGGGCTGACTCTGGAAAGAATGTCATGAAACAGATATCCATTGGTATCAATGGTAATTGAACTGTAGCCGAGGGACTTGGCTTTGTTAACGGCTTCGGGGAGATTCGGATGAAGGGTGGGTTCTCCACCCAAAAAGATGACATTTGCTTCTTTGTTCTTTGATGCAAATACGCTGAGCCAGGCGTTAATCGTCTCTAAGGGAAGCGTGTTTTTCCCGTGCTGTTTTTTGTTGATATAACAGTGCCTGCACTTGAGATTACAATCGGTCAGGATGTGAAAGAAAACATTGGTGGCATTTTTGGAAAAGGCAACGGTTTTCTTCATATCGGGTACGTACCTCTTGGCCTATAATATATTAAAAAGTGAGATCTATCATTCTAGACAGTGCTTGGAAAGATCCTCGTCAAAACTGACCGGATAACAGCCGTCAAAACATGCCTTGCAAAAGTTGTTTTCCGGATGTTCGATACCCATTGAACCCAAAAGCCCCTCAAGACTGAGGTAGTATAGCGAGTCCAGATCGAGAAAATCTTTCAATTTTTCAATAGACATATTGGCTGCAATCAGTTCCCCCCTTGTGGAAAAATCAATTCCGTAATGACATGGAAAACGATGGGGAGGGCCGCTCACGCGCATATGGATTCGGTTTACACCGAGTCCACGAAGGGCTTTTACTCTGGTCTTTACCGTAGTCCCCCTGATTATCGAGTCTTCGATGATGACGATATCTTTTCCTTCGAGAAGTTTTTTTACAGGATTTAATTTTATCCGAACGGCAAAATCACGCATGCTCTGTGTGGGTTGAATAAAGGTTCTCCCTACATAGTGATTCCGGATCATGGCCATCTCAAACGGGATTCCGGAGGCTTCCGAATAGCCCAAAGCTGCATACGTTCCGGAGTCGGGAAAGGGCATGACCAGATCAGCATCCACAGGCGCCTCTTGAGCTAGCCGACGCCCATGAGCCTTTCGGGTTAAATACACATTCTGCCCATAGATGGTGCTGTCAGGTCTTGCAAAATAGATGAACTCAAAGATACAAAATGCTCTTCTTTCCGGCGTCGGGACTTTAATGCTCCGGATGCCGTTTTCACTGATAATAACGATTTCTCCGGGATCAAGCTCACGTATAAATTCTGCCTGGACCAGATCCAGTGCACATGTTTCCGATGCCAGGACATAATGGCCATTGAGTTTTCCCAGGCATAAAGGGCGAAAACCATAAGGATCCTTTATTCCGACAACTTCTCCCTTGCTGGTCAGCATCACAAAAGAAAATGCACCCTTTAGCCGTGATACCGTTTCCACCAGAGCACCTTCGAATCCCAATTTCAAGCTTTTAACAAAGAAATGGAGGAAGATTTCGCTGTCCATGGTGGTCTGGAAAATGGAGCCCGTTTCCTCGAGTTCTTTTTTCAGATGATGCGCATTGACAAGATTGCCGTTATGGGCAATCGCATAAGCTTTTTTTTTGTGATGGACAACAAACGGCTGGGCATTGCCAAGAATCGAGCTTCCTGTAGTGGAATAGCGTACATGGCCGATAGCGCTTTCTCCGTCCAAATGTTCCAGGTGGGTCACGTCAAAAACATCGGGAACGAGGCCCATTCCTTTGTGGTCAACAATGTTGTGATCCCGGGAAACGGCAATTCCAGAACTTTCCTGCCCCCGGTGTTGAAGCGCATACAGACCAAAGTAGGTCAGTCTTGCAGCTTCATGATGACCGTAAATACCGAACAGCCCGCAGGCTTCACGGGGTTTCTCAGAATATTTCATAGGGTTCCTTAATTAGTTTCCATCCAGAAATGGCCCTTTTCCGCAATCTCTGCGCCTGCCCTGTGAAATGCAGAGCCTATTTCTCTGGGGTCAATCTGCGGAATTACTTGACCTTGCGAAAAATTGCTAATTTCTGCATTGGAAACTTAATTTGTGCCCAATATAGATTTATGGATGGGCACTAATTAATCGGTTTAAGCTATTATTTATAGTCTTTTTCAGAACGAACGAGTATACTCCTGAATGGTTTTCACCGTAAGACCTTTTTTCTTAAGCGCTTCAATTCCTTTGCACATGGCCATGGCGCCTGCAATGGTCGTGGTATATGGAATATTGAATTTTATAGCCGCGCGCCTGATCACATACCCGTCCCGCTTGGTTTCGCCGCCCGAGGGTGTATTTATGATCAGCTGTATTTCTTTGTTCTTTATGGCATCGACCACATGGGGACGACCGATGGAGACTTTATTGACCAATTTGTTCGTTATGCCCTGGTGGTTTAAAAACGATGAGGTTCCCCGGGTTGCCATGATCGTAAACCCCATATCATTAAATTGAGATGCCACAGGAAGAATTGCTTGCTTGTCGTTGTCTTTTACACTGATAAAGACGGTCCCTTTATCCGGCAGGTGTTGTCCGGCGCCGAATTGAGACTTTGCATAAGCAGAACCAAAATCCGAATCGATGCCCATGACTTCTCCGGTGGATTTCATCTCAGGTCCGAGAAGCGTATCTACACCCGGGAACCGGTTAAACGGCAAAACAGATTCCTTGACAGAGATATGGGCTGGAATTCTTTCATTGACAATACCCAATTCTTTCAGCGTTTTGCCGAGCATGACCTTTGTTGCGATTTTGGCCAAAGGAATGCCGGTAGCCTTACTGACAAAGGGGATGGTTCTGGATGCCCTGGGATTCACCTCAAGAACAAAGAGTCGGTCGTTTTTGATGGCATACTGAACATTCATCAAACCCACAACATCAAGTTCCAATGCCATGGCCTTGGTAGCGCGGGCAATCTCGTCAAGCATAGGTTTAGAAATACTATAAGGCGGCAGGACACATGCGGAATCACCCGAATGGATTCCCGCTTCTTCAATGTGTTCCATGATCCCGCCGATGATGGTCACTTTGCCATCTGAAACGGCATCCACATCAACTTCAATGGCATCCTCTAAAAATTTATCGATGAGAACGGGATGGCCGGAAGATTCCAGAATGGCGAGTCTGGTGAAGTTTACAAGCTCCTGACGGTCATAAACAATTTTCATGGCCCGACCACCCAATACATAGGATGGACGGATAACGACAGGGTAACCAATTTTTTCAGCCACTACCACAGCTTCTTCTATCGATAATGCGGTGCCGTTTTCCGGCTGAACAAGGCCCAACTTTTTTAAAAGTGTCTGAAACTGTTCTCTGTCTTCTGCCCGGTGGATACTTTCAGGTTGGGTGCCCAGAATCGGGACTCCGGCCTTATGTAGAGCCCCTGAAAGATTGAGGGGTGTCTGACCGCCGAATTGAACAATGACGCCCATTGGCTTTTCGGTTTCTACTATATGGAGCACGTCTTCTTTGGTCAGCGGTTCAAAATAGAGCTTGTCGGAAGTGTCGTAATCCGTGCTGACGGTTTCAGGGTTGCTGTTGACCATGATGCTTTCAACGCCTTCTTCACGAAGTGCAAAAGATGCATGGACACAACAATAATCGAACTCAATCCCCTGGCCGATCCGGTTGGGGCCGCCGCCCAAAATCATCACCTTTTTTTGGTCAGAGACCCTGGCTTCATTTTCCATTTCATAGGTGGAGTAATAATACGGTGTTGCCGCTTTGAACTCCGCAGCGCAGGTATCCACCAGTTTGTAAACGGGACGTATGTCATAAGTTTTTCGGGTTTGCTCAATGGCTTCCTCGGTGGAGCCGGTTAAATGAGCAAGCTGAACATCTGAAAACCCCCAGGATTTTGCTTTTTTTAAAAGCGTTTCGGATAAATCATTTTCGGCGGACTTAATGTGTTGCTCCAATTCCACGATCTGTTTGATCTGATACAAAAACCACGGGTCGATGCCGGTGAGTTCATAAATGGATTGAATGGGCATCTCTTTAAGTATGGCATAGCGTAAGTAAAAAATCCGCTGGGAATTTGGTGTTGCCAGTTTCTGCTCAATTTCGGATAGAGACAAATTTTTTGTTTTGTCGTCCTTTGTACCCAGAAGGTCCTTTCCATCAGATCCCAACCCAAAACGTCCGATTTCAAGAGATCTCAAGCCCTTTTGTAACGACTCTTTAAATGTTCGGCCAATGGCCATGGTTTCCCCCACGGATTTCATGGCGGTCGTCAGATAATCCTGTGTTTCCGGGAATTTTTCAAATGTCCAGCGCGGTATTTTAACCACACAGTAATCGAGTGTCGGTTCAAAGGATGCAAAGGTTTCTCCGGTAATGTCATTGGGAATTTCATCCAGCGTATATCCCACGGCCAGTTTGGCGGCGATTTTGGCAATGGGAAATCCAGTGGCTTTTGAGGCAAGGGCAGAGCTGCGAGACACCCGGGGATTCATTTCAATGACGACCAGTTCTCCGTTTTTGGGATTGACGGCAAACTGAACGTTTGAACCGCCGGTATCCACGCCGATCTCCCTCATGATCGCGATGGAGGCATCCCGCATGGATTGATATTCCCTGTCCGACAGCGTCTGCGCCGGGGCCACCGTGATGCTGTCACCGGTATGGATGCCCATGGGGTCCATATTTTCAATGGAACAGATAATAACGACATTATCATTTTTATCCCTCATGACTTCGAGTTCATATTCCTTCCATCCCAAAACCGATTCTTCAAGCATGACCTGTCCGATAAAACTGGCGTCAAGTCCTGCTTTTGCCAATTTTTCCAAATCTTCGGGGTTGTATGCAGCACCACCACCTGTGCCTCCCAAGGTAAAACTGGGACGGACAATGATCGGAAATCCGATATCGTCGGCAACGGCTCTCACCTCGTCAAGGTGGGTTGCAAAACCGCTTTTGGGAATGCGGAGTCCGATATTTTTCATGGCGTTTCTGAAGAGTTCCCTGTTCTCAGCTTTTTTAATCGATGCAACGGATGCACCGATCATTTCGACCCCAAATTTATCGAGTACCCCCATCTTGGCCACTTCAATTGCGGTATTAAGACCGGTTTGGCCGCCCAGAGTTGGAAGCAGGGCACAAGGCCGCTCTTTTTCGATGATTTTTGCAACCGTCAGTGGAACCACCGGTTCAATGTAGGTTCGGTGGGCCATTTCAGGATCGGTCATGATGGTTGCCGGATTGCTGTTGACCAGTATGACTTCGTAGCCTTCTTCTTTTAGCGCCTTGCATGCCTGGGTGCCCGAATAATCAAACTCGCACGCCTGGCTGATAATAATCGGGCCTGCACCGATGATGAGTATTTTGTGTATGTCCGTACGCTTGGGCATTTTTATTTTTTCTTTTTCTTAATCATGGCCTTGAATTCATCAAAGAGATATTTTGCATCATGAGGGCCGGGTGAAGCCTCCGGATGATACTGAGCGGTAAAAATCGGATATTCTTTATGTCTGAATCCTTCCAGTGTATTATCATTTAAATTGATATGCGTTATTTCAATATTTTCACCTTTCAGGCTATCCGTGTCTACAGCAAATCCGTGATTTTGAGATGTTATTTCAATCCTTCCGGTCAAAAGATTTTTTACCGGCTGGTTGGCGCCCCGATGACCGAACTTGAGTTTAAAGGTTTTTCCCCCCAATGCAAGTCCCAAAAGTTGATGCCCGAGGCAGATGCCAAATAAAGGGGCATAATCCAAAAGCTTCTTGATGGATTCGATGGCATAGGTGACCGGTTCCGGGTCCCCGGGACCGTTGGACAAAAAGATTCCATCCGGCTCCATGGCCTTTATCGTATCAGCTTCGGTAGCCGCCGGAACAACGACAATTTCGAATCCTTGGGATTCCAGGCATCTTAAGATGTTGTATTTGACTCCATAATCAAAGGCCACCACCGAATATTTCTCCCGTTTGGACTTCCATACATTTCTGTCTAAAGAAATATTCTTGGAATCAAAAAAAACCGGTTTGCCGTTGCGCCAGTAATACGGAACATGGGTGGTTACGTTTTTCACAAGATCCTGACCGACCATGCTCGGAATTTCTCTTGCCCGTTCGACACATGATGAAGGGTCGGGGTCCTGTGTGGAAATAAATGCCCGCATGGCCCCTGCATCCCGAATGTGCCTGGTTAAAGCACGGGTGTCCAGTTCTTCAACCCCGAGTATGCCCTGGGCCTGAAGATAATCGGCTAAAGGTGAAACAGATCTGAAATTGCTGGGAAAGCCCTGGTATTCCCTCACCAAAAATGCGGAAACCTGTATTTTGTCGGATTCGATGTCCTCGGGATTCACGCCATAGTTGCCGATGAGGGGATAGGTCATTGTGACCATTTGACCGCTGTAAGAGGGATCGGTAAGAACCTCCTGATAGCCGGTCATGCTGGTATTAAACACGACCTCTCCCCCGGTTTCACCCGGGCCGGTAAAGCTTTGGCAAGGAAAGGTTCGTCCGTCTTCAAGGGCTAAAATTGCTTTCATATCCGTTTCCAATTAACACATTGAACCAGCAAATCAAAATAAATATGGTTGAATCACAAAAAACGAGGCCGGCAAATTATACCGGCCCTTAAGTTATATGTCGTTGTTAACCATTTTCTTCTTAATTTATGCGGATTTTAGATTCTCATCATCCTGCCAGTCTTCGCCCCATTCTTCGGCGGCCACAGATTCCTTGGCCAGGACATCGAGTGTCACTGCCTGCACTTTTCGATAAACTTCGGTGTAATCTTTTTTGTGACCATTAACCGTTAACAGATCATTTTCAATGGAGATCCCGAAAAGTCTTTCGTTTTCTTCCAGATAGGGCAAAATAAGTTCCCAATCCGCAGGGCTCAGCGGAACGAACTCACCGCCGTTTAACTGGTCGATCACAACCTTATGATTAGGATCTCTCAAGTAGATAGCGCCCCCTGAAGCCAAGGAAAAGAGATTGGAACCGGGATAAGGGTTGGACTGTTCAATGACGTTGGCGTTTTCATCGAATTCAATGCCGTTGAGAACAACAAATCCGCCATCGTTCAATGGATCGCCGGCCATAAACGATTGCGCCAGATAATCGAGACAGGTGCCGTTGATAACCACCCGGGGATGCCCCACGGCATTGATCAATGGGCGACCGGCAGCATTGCCCAGCACATATACATCCCCGCCCTTGGCACCATACATGAACGTCTGGCCCACATCGCCATGTATGACCAGTTTGCCGCGTTTCATGATCTGACCAAGTTGATCTTGGGCATTCCCGTGAACATATATTTCCAGCCCGTCGATGCCCGAAGCCAGGTAATCGCCGGAGCTGTCATAAACATCAATTCTTACGCCGTCAGAGTCTTTTGACAGGCCGCAACCACAAAAGCGTTGTCCCTTATACCCGTAACAAATGAACTGTTTCCATCCAAGTTTATAGGCAGCACATAGAAGACGCGAGTCACAATCTTCTCCTTCAGGCTTAAAATCTCTGGCATTGATCACCAGAACTTTTTCATCATTTAGGGGGGAACGTAATGTGTTTCGTTTTTCCCAATCAATGTAACGATATCGGCTGGATGTATTTTGATTCAAATCCGGCGATGCATTAAAAACAGACGTCAGGCTCTCTTTTAGGATTTGCAAGATGGCACTGCGCTTCTTGTTTCCGGTGGGAAAACGACGGTCCATGAGATGGGTCAGGATCTCTATGGTTTTAGACTTGTCCTTGTCATTATCTGTCGCGACTTTTTCGAGTTCTTTTGAAAAGTACCTGATGGATGTGTAATCCCAGTCAACCATCTGCCGGCAGCAATACCGCTTAAAATCAGACAGGTCGTCAAGTGCCAGCCCGTCTTTCAATGCCCGGGCGATGTCTTTGGCATTTTTCGGTGCTGAAAGTTCAGGTGTTATTTTATAGGGTTTCTGATGCTCGGGCGTCTTGACAACGTCGCCGAATTTGTTGGTGCAGATCAGGTTTTTAGAGCCATCTCCCTTGCCGGCGTCTTTGACGGTAAAAATAAACGCACCGCCATCGGTGACACTTCCACCACGTGCATTCCAGTATTTGTCGGCGATGGGACAAAAGCGGCTGTCCTCGGCGGCAAGGTTTTGTAAAGTGGCGTCAATGGCCTGCTTTTCCGAACATATCAGGCCGATCTGGACGTCTCCTTCCTGCAGTGCAAATACCTGGGGACGCAACATGGACGTATCCGTAATGCCGATCAACTGAAAATAGTTTTTATACGGATTGTTTCGGGCAATGATAAAAAACCAGGGACCGTCCGGAGAAGCATGGATATGGGCAGCCTGGATGTAGCGGTAAACATGCTGTTTTTCAGGCGGCAGCAGATCGAAATCGTATTCAGAAGTGGGCGCCAGGGCCTCAATGATATACTCCATGGGATACTCAAGCGTTCGGTTAAACAGGTCGAGGAGCAGAACAGAGACTTCGGTATCTGTTAAAAACTGCGGAAAAATATTGTGCTGTTTTAAGTATTCACTCACCGCATGGTAGTTGGCAAAGTCGCCGTTGTGGACCAGCGCTTCATCCAACCCGATAAAAGGATGTGCACCGCCGGGATGCCAGACCCTTCCCTTTGTAGGGTAGCGCTGGTGGGCAATCCATCCGTGAGCTTTAAAATCTTCCATACAGTAGTACTGGGTTGCTTGCTCGGCATACCCCACGATTTTTAAGATCATCATATTGCGACCGTGGGACAAAACAAAGGCCTGCTTTTCCCCCAAAGACGCATAGAACTTCTGGTTTAATCGAAAGGAATTCTGGTAGATAAATTCATCTTCAGCTCGCCTGTGATCCATATCCTGAAGGGAATTTTTCGTAATAAAACGATCCAGAACATCCGGTTTTACCCGTACAAAATAGCGCCAGACATCCGGAGGCATGACCTCTAAACCTTCTATTTCCCTGTAGTCATCGAGGGTGGGGATTCTTTCCGTTTTATGAACTTCCATAAATGGCTTAATGGCCGATTCTTCCACATCCGTCCGGGAAGCCGGATCAAGAAGGGCGACTTGAAGCAGATAATGGGTGTCCAGAATTTCCTGGCTAACGCCCAAATTTTCTGCGGAAAGCCCAACAGCAGCAATACCGCCGCCTTTGCCGTTTCCGCGATTATGCATCTGAACCGATGGCTCATAAATATGACGGCCCCGAACGGGGATGGATGAAATAAAACCGGTAACACCGCATCCGCCCTCTTCAGCAGGTTTTTTAGCACGGATTTCGCCATGTGGCAGACGTGCCCGAGATTTTAGTATATTTTTAATTCTTGAGTCAAAACCGTGAAACATTGTTTATACCTTTATCAGTTAATGAAATAAATTTTGTAACACTTTGGCCTTTGGAAAACATTAGCGCTTCAGGTATGATTAAATTTTTGCTGAAAGAACTCGTGAATAAGGGCTCGTAATGAAAGAACCCGCCTGGGCTATTAATAAAGTTCTTTGATTTAACAGTGGGTTTCATCCATAAATTTAAATCGCCGATGGTTCTTTCAAAACGATACCTAATCCACTCAGACAGCTTCCAGTCAAAAATTTAATCATACCTGAAGCTCCTTTGAAATCGATTTATTTCAAAGGGCTTAACTATTACCTAAATTGAGCGATTATTTTCTCGATCTGAATCGATCTCTTGCGCATAAAGGCTTTGCAAAAATCCTCGACATATCCACGGGTATGCCTGCGGTTTGTGCAAATCTTTCTGCATCAAGATTTCAACACATATCTTCGCAAAAATCGCTCAACTTAGGTATTAATAAATTTTGAAACACCTAAATTATTAACTCTGCTTGTGGTGCCGGTTGATATTTTGATCTTTCTTCTTCATCCAGATAATCGAGATGCACCAGTAGATCGGATCGGCCCACGAGTTCTTTGATGCTTTTCAGGCCGTATTGCCTTAAAATTTCACACCACTGTTTTCGCCAGGCCATGTACATGTTGACGATGCGTTGGGTGGCCCAATCTTCGGTAATCATGATACCCAGTTCATGGTCCGTCGTTGCGATGCCTCGGGCACAACCCCGTCCGCTTTCGCAATGACCGCAGCGAACACATTCCAAAGCAACCAGTTCCGCAGTTCCGATAACCACGCCGTCAGCTCCAAGTGCAATAGCCTTTGCCACGTCCAGTGCATTGCGAATGCCGCCGCTGGCAATCAAGCAGACGTTGTCTCTAACGCCTTCGTCTTTTAAAAAATTATGCACCTTGGGGATGGCGTACTCAATGGGCATGGCAATGTTCTTTTTTGCAATATCCGGTGCAGCACCGGTACCACCGTAACTGCCGTCTAAATGAACAACATGGGCTCCGGCATAGTAGCTGCCCACCGCCACCATATCCACATCCGTTGGTGTTGAGACTTTGACGGAAACCAGTGTTTTTGGATTGATCTCCTTTATCCAGTCGACATGCTTTTTATGATCTTCCACAGAATAGACGCTGTGAAACGGGAACGGAGAAAAGAGGGCATTCCCCACCACCGTTTCCCTCATGGCGGCAACTTCGGGGGTCACCTTATCGCCCAGCAAGTGGCCACCCAATCCAGGCTTGGCGCCCTGAGCATATTTGAATTCCACCATGGGCGTATGCAAAATGGTTTCTTCTCTGACGCCGAATAAACCGGTGGCAATCTGGGTAATGACATGCTCGGCATACGGAAGCAATTCTTTAGGATAACCGCCTTCTCCAGTGCAGGTCAATGTGTTCAATAACTTGGCCGCTCGTGCCCTGCTGACCATGACTGACAACGCGGTGGAACCGTAAGACATGCCGCCGCCGTAACAGGGGATGCCGTTGATTACGTCCGTCCGGCCATCACCGCGTTTGTTCAAATTGATACTGGTGTCGATGTCCTCATCACCGAGGTTAAGGTAGTCACCCGGTTCCGGTGTTTTGAAGCGGATTTTATCAAAACCGCCACCCGAGTTGCCAAGGTTGTATTCCAGATCAACGATCGGAAGATTCGCTGTTTCCGCCATTTCCCAGTGTGCAATGAGCATCTCTGACGTCCAGCGATAATCGCCTAAAGTTTCCAGAATCGGATTGCGCCGAAGTGTCAGGGCCTGTTCCGGGCAACGGTCGATACAGAAAAAATCATTTTCTTTGCATTTAAAACCGATACATTTGTAATCTTTGGGGCGTAACGGTTTTGAGTAGATGTCATATCGCGGATGTACGCCATAAGGACACAGCTCTGCACACAACCCGCATGAGATACATCGGGCATTTCGCCGGACGGTGAACTTTCCGATGGGATTGCGAAACCGATCCGGCACTTGGACGGTTTTAGGGAATTGAAAGTGAATGTTATTTTTTTTCATGGGTTATTTTAATCCTGCTATTTTTCTTTTTCCGAATATGGGACCGAAACTTTCCATTTCCAGATCCTCAAACCACATGGAGCGGCCGACCTCACCCCTGAGTCTTCTCGCCTCCCGGATTCCCATGGCGCCCATCACTTCGATGAGCTGGTTGTGCCATGCACCCATCAGGTTAATTATTCTCTGGCTGCCCCATTGAGGATCGATGGTGTTGTCTATTTTTGCAGGGCATGACAGATCTTTTCGACAACGGTAACACAATCTGCATTCCAGAGCGATGAGCAAGGGGAAGTCCACAATAACGCCATCGGCACCGCAAATGATGGATTTGGCCATATGCTCGGCCATGGAGATTCCACCCGAAAATACCAGGTTGATTCTTTGTCTGACAAAACCATTCACGAGCTTTAGATGAACCTCTCGAATCATTTCTTTTAAAAATCGGGGATGCTCGGTATTCAGTTCGTTACCGTGTTCGTCTGCAAAAAAATGAAGGGTGTCGACCCCCAAAACCGAAAGTTTCAAAGCACGGGATGCAGCATCGGCATCCAGGGGAATGCGGACCATTAGGACAATATCCGATTTTATTTCACGAACTTTTTGAATGGTGTCTTCGATATTAGTGCCAAAAGCCAGTTCCACCGCACGACTTTTGAGGATGAGCGATTGGTGATCCATGGCATTGTCACAGGTAAGACTAGGAATCAGACTTCGGGCATAAGGCAAAAGTGCATCTGAATAATCTTCCGGTCGAATGATCAGAAAGGTGTTCAGAACCTGGGCTGCCCTGGCCGCTGATTCAACAATCGGTTGATTGACAATCAGGCTTTCCGGTATCTGAAACATTAAAGGTATGGGAATCTCCAGAATCGGAAGTGCTTCTGAGGCCAAAGACATGTCGTCATTGAACTTTAAGGGGGATATCCTGCGGGAGATTTCGATACAGGTATTGATATACTCCCGGCCGTGGATGCCGTCCCTTGTGGGTCGGACAATTTCAGACATGTCGGTCCACATGGAATCGAAACCGGCACCCACAAACGGACCCCGATAACCGGCCCCTGAAACCGGAACTTTTCCGGTATGGGCCTGATACCAGAGCCTGTGGATGATATCGGGGCGCCAATACTCATCTCCCAATGTACGGTATTCCGGATTTATGACCCTGGAAAAAATGCCTCTTGTGCATTCCTGGACACAACGAAAACAACTGTGGCAGGCATATAGGTATTCAGGTTCGCCCATGGTGCTCATGTGAAGGTAGTTATCCTTGAAAATACCGTAAATGCATTTTTTCTTCACACACTCTTTGCAGCTGCCGGCGCAGTCCTCCCGGAACTCAACCGTGGCATACTTGCCGATGGGATGGTGCCTTGGATCAGCGGTTTTAATGGGTATATGATACTTCTTGGGCATTTAATTCTCCAATTTGCAACAATTTATTAAATTCTGGTGCACGAGACGTTCTATTGACGTGCCGTCCACGGATAATAAAATTTAAAATATCTGAAACTCGTATGAAAGTGATCCTAAAGAAAAAACAGTATCCAATAATTTTTATATAAACCGCCGAAACGCCGGTGTTTATCTATTTATAAGAATAAATAATCTTATACACTGTTTTTTCTAAGGTCCACTAACATACTCAAACAGTCAGATCTTTTAAATTTTATCACCCGTGGACTCTATGATTTATTGAGAATTAACAAATTTTCTAAAGCTCTCCATCATCCATCATCCGTCATCAATATTAAATCCTCAGGGTCTCGGTGTCAGGCCGGCCGATTGGACGATTTCTCCAACAATGTCTTCCCATTCAATGGCCATGATATGAACCCCATGCACCCCTTCAATGTCACGCAGCTCGGCAATGGTTTCCAGACATATTTTAAGGCCCTCTTCCACCGCTTTTTCCTTGGAGACACCCGCCATCCGATTAATCACCGCTTCGGGGACGTCCATTCCAGCCACCTTGTTGTTCATAAATTTTGCCATACCGGCGGATTTTAAAGGGGTGACGCCGCCAAGGATATGAACCTTTTCGGTCAGGCCTTCTTCCCTGGCCATTTTCATCCATTCCTTGAAGCGATCCATATTATAAATAGACTGGGTCTGAATGAAGTCAGCACCCGCATCAATTTTTTTGGCCAGGCGAATCACGCGATATTCAAAAGGATCGGCAAACGGATTGGCCGCGGCGCCGATGAACATTGCCGGCGGATCATTCAAATCAAAACCGCTCATATCCTTGCCTTCATCCCGCATGGTTTGAACGGTTCGGATGAGGTTCATGGAATCTATATCAAAGACATTCAGCGCGTCCGGTTGACTGCCAAAACTTTGATGATCTCCCGAAAGGCATAAAATATTTCTGATACCCAAGGAATAGGCCCCCATAATGTCCGATTGCAAAGCGATTCTGTTTCGATCCCGGACGACCATTTGCATCACCGGCTCCAGACCCATCTTCAGAAGATGCGCACATGCCGCAATGCTCGACATTCGTACAATGGCGGTCTGATTGTCGGTAACGTTGATGGCATCCACATATGCGTTTAATACCTCTCCTTTTTTACGGATAACCTCAGGATTTGCACCCCGTGGCGGACCGCATTCTGCGGTAACGGCAAATTCTCCTTTTGTTAAAATTTTCTGCAGTCTGCTGATAGGTTTTTCGTTCATATCATATGATCCTCTCTTACCAGTTTTCTCGGGCCGCCTGAAAGGCTGGTTTGCCAGTTTTTGGGGGGAACGTAGATCCTTAAATTGTTCATTTGACCCAATATCCTGAGGCGCTCGATGATCATTTGCCAGGCACAATCGGTTTCGGGATTAACCTCGCATTTGCCGTTTTGGGATCCGCCGCACGGACCGTTCAGCAGTTTTTTAGCACAGCGGGTCACCGGACAAATTCCACCGAAGATGGCGAGCTTGCAATCACCGCAGCCGGCACACTCTTCGGTAAAGACCCCCTGCTTTTCCAGAACACCGATAAAGGTGGTATTGACACCCGGCAACACCGGGGTCTTGACAAATCGTCTGACCAGCGCCTGGACACCGGCACCGCAGGCCAGGGACAACACGCCTTCGTTTCGGGAGATGGCCGGCGCCCCTTCCTGGATGAACTCATCCTCACATTGGCGCTCCACGGTAAACTCCTCGATGTCGATTTCTTTACCGTCTTTTTTACAGGCCAGTCTTAAGGCGGATGCCAGCACGGCGACTTCGTCTTCGCCACCCGCAAAACATGTTTTTACACAAGTGCCGCATCCCAGAATAAGGATTTTCTTATAGGGTGCGATGATCGTTTTGATTTCCGATATGGATTTTTGCTCTCCAACTATCATTGATCGACTCCAGTCAAGAGTCTTTTGATTAATGAGGATTTTTGTTCAGGATCAAGGCATGCGAAAAAAATAACCACAGGCATATGTTTAATATTCCGAGGATTATTTTTTAAGCATAACGCAGAGATTGTGCGAAAAGACCATTAATCAACAGACTCCTTTCATACGGCCGGGTTGGGACCTACCTCGGCCAAGGTTTTTAATACATCATCTATTATTTGACCGGCGGTAATTTTATCTCCGGAGGAGATGTTGCTCAGGGACAACCGTTGACCGTTCAGTCCAATTTCATCCAGCAGGTTCCGGACCCATGCCACGCGTTTTTTTGCCCTGATGTTGCCCTCCAAAAACCGGCACTGTCCTTCGGGACAGACCAGCACAACCACGGCGTCGGATCCGGCTTCAAATGCCCTTAGCAGAAAAACATCCTTAACCATGCTCGAACAGGGCATCTTGACAGTTTGTATCTCACACATATCCTTTCCGGTTAAAAACAACTCGGCAGTATCGTCAAATGCGTTGATACAATGGAACAATGTTATTTTAGGTTTATAATTTTCAACCATTTACGCGTACCTAAATCCCTTTGTATTTGCCACCAAACAACAAGTTTGCGATGAAATTACAGTGCATTGAAAAAAAAAGACGTCTTTATCCACTTGTTATGGAAAACGACGTCTTTGTCTTAAACAACTCCAGATTGATGTTGCACAACTTTGTGCGTTTTTACGTATGTTGCACAGCTTTGTGCATGTTTATTCGATTTATAAAAATAAATACCATGGGTTTGTTTGTCAACAGAAATTTTTTATTATGTGAGTTTTGTTCAAAAAATACGCTTTATTTTAAACAACGCCGGATAATTTGAGTGAAAAAAATTAGTGTCACTTAAAGGTTGAATTTTTGGTTTAGAACAACTATAGCGAGAAGGGAAAAAAATTTTTAATATTGCGACAAGGTGACATATACGATTTGAAATGCACCGTATGCAAATTCATTTACCGAAGGGGGTTACATGGGGGGCGTATTTGGCGTTGTATCAAAGGATGATTGTACCAATGATCTGTTTTATGGAACGGATTATCATTCTCATCTCGGGACCAAACGAGCGGGGTTGGCGACAAAAAATTCTGAAGGATTCTCTCGTTCCATTCATAATATTGAAAACAATTATTTTAGGTCCAAATTTGAATCGGATCTTCCCAAGCTTCGGGGCAACCAAGGGATCGGAGTTATCAGCGATTACGATGCACAGCCGTTGATCTTCAGGTCTCATTTGGGAAGATTTGGCATTGTTACCGTCGGTAAAATAAACAACATCGATGAGCTTGTTAAAAAGGCCTTTCGAAAAAAAATCCATTTTTATGAAACAAGTGGTGGAGATTTAAGCCCAACGGAGACAGTCGCTACATTAATCTGTGAAAAAGATTCTTTCGAGGAAGGGATACAGTATGCCCAGGACCTGATTAAAGGTTCCTGTTCGATGCTCTTGCTTACGGAAACGGGTATTTATGCTGCACGGGATAAATTGGGGAGAACACCGATCGTTATTGGCGCCAAAGACGGTTCTTATGCCGCTTCCTCCGAAACGTGTGCATTCCTGAACCTGGATTTTGAGATTGAAAAGTATCTGGGTCCGGGCGAGATTGTTTTCATTACGGCTGAAGGGTGCGCGCAGAAAAAGGAACCCGAAGAAAAGATGCAGATATGTGCTTTTTTGTGGGTATACTATGGCTATCCCGCCTCAAACTACGAAAAAATTAATGTAGAATTTGTAAGAAACAGATGCGGCGCTGTTCTTGCAAGAGAGGACGATATCGAGATTGATTGCGTTGCCGGCATTCCGGATTCGGGAACCGGGCACGCCCTTGGTTATGCCAATGAAAAGAAGATACCCTATGTAAGGCCTTTCGTAAAATATACACCGACATGGCCCAGAAGTTTTATGCCTCAGGACCAGAGCTTCAGAGATCTCGTGGCTAAAATGAAACTGATTCCCATCAGAGAATTAATCGAGGGTAAAAGGATTCTCTTTTGTGATGATTCTATTGTCAGGGGAACACAACTCCAGGAAAACATTCAAATATTATACGATCTTGGTGCGTTGGAGGTGCACATGCGCCCGGCCTGTCCGACCCTGATTTATCCGTGTGAGTTTCTTAATTTTTCGGCGTCTCGATCGACGCTCGATCTTGCAGGACGAAAGGCGATTAAAGATCTTGAGGGTACTGACGATAAATTTTTGCTTGAATACATAACGTCAAATTCAGACAAGAACAGGGCAATGGTTGACAATATTCGTAAACGCTTACGACTGACATCTTTAAAATATCAAAAGCTCGAAAATCTTGTGGACGCCATTGGACTGCCTAAGGAAAAATTATGTACCCACTGCTGGGATGGACGCGGTTATTTCTAATCTTAATTGTGCATGGAAGCTGTTTCAAAACCTCCCGTTCGCTGGCTTGAACCTTTTGTAAAGTGCTAAGCTCGCTCCACTGGTAAGAACTGAAAGCGGTCATCTCAAGCATCAATTGAATATCCGTTAACGTGAAAAAATCTGAAAGGAATTATGATGGGCAAACGCGAAGACATCAATAGTGTTTTAATTATTGGATCAGGACCTATTATTATCGGGCAGGCGTGTGAGTTCGATTATTCCGGTACCCAGGCCTGTAAGGCATTGCGCAGTCTCGGCTACAAGATCATATTGGTGAACTCCAATCCGGCAACGATCATGACCGATCCTGGAATGGCGGATGTCACCTATATTGAACCCCTGAATCTTCAGACACTGACGAACATTATTGAGGCCGAACGACCGGATGCCCTTCTGCCGAACTTGGGCGGTCAGTCCGGCTTGAACCTGTCTTCAGAACTATACAAAGCCGGTGTGTTGGATAAATACGGCGTTCAGATTATCGGCGTGAACGTCGACGCCATTGAACGCGGGGAGGATCGCACTGCTTTCAAAGAGACCATGAATCGCCTTGGCATTGAAATGCCTGAAAGTCAGACGGTCAATAGTGTGGAAGACGCGGAGATGGTTGCGGATAAGCTTGGCTATCCTGTTGTCATTCGGCCGGCATACTGCATGGGCGGAACAGGGGGAGGATTGGTGTATAATGTCGAGGAGCTTCGAACCGTTGCGGCCCGGGGTCTTTCGGCCAGTATCGTCAACCAGGTCTTGGTTGAAGAGTCGGTGCTGGGCTGGGAAGAACTCGAACTGGAGGTTGTCCGGGACGCCAAGAACCAGATGATCACGGTCTGTTTCATTGAAAATGTTGATGCTATGGGTGTGCACACCGGAGATTCCTTCTGCACGGCACCCATGTTGACTATCGCGCCTGAACTTCAGGAGAGACTCCAGAAATATTCTTACGACATCGTGGAAGCCATCGAGGTTATCGGCGGGACAAACGTTCAGTTCGCCCATGACCCCAAGACGGGAAGGGTGACGGTCATCGAAATCAACCCAAGAACTTCGCGTTCGTCGGCATTGGCATCCAAGGCTACGGGATTCCCAATTGCTTTGGTATCTTCGCTTCTGGCCGGTGGTTTGACCATGGATGAAATTCCGTACTGGCGTGATGGAACCCTTGAAAAATATACGCCGTCCGGCGACTATGTTGTGGTCAAATTTGCCCGTTGGGCCTTTGAAAAATTTGAAGGCGTCGAAGACAAACTCGGTACCCAAATGCGGGCCGTTGGGGAAGCCATGAGCCTAGGCAAGAATTACAAGGAGGCCTTTCAAAAGTCCATACGCTCCCTGGAAATCGATCGTTACGGTCTCGGTTTTGCCCTTGATTTCAATAAAAAATCTCTGGATGAATTGCTCAATATGCTGAATACTCCCACCAGCGAACGACAATTTATGATGTACGAGGCCTTGCGAAAAGGTGCCGATGTTCAGACCCTTTACAAAATAACCCACATCAAACCCTGGTTTATCGAACAGATGAAGGAGTTGGTGGAACTTGAGGAACACATCCTTGAATATAAAGGGATGACGCTTCCCGATGACATCCTCATCCAGGCCAAAAAAGACGGATTTGCGGATAAATATCTCGCCAAACTTCTTGGTATTCCTGAAAAAGATATCCGAAAAAGACGAACTGCACTGGGTGTGGTGGAAGCCTGGGAGCCGGTTCCGGTAAGTGGTGTAGAGAACGCGGCCTATTATTATTCGACCTACAATGCGCCGGATCAGGTACCGGTGAGCGACCGCAAAAAAATAATGGTTCTCGGCGGCGGCCCCAACCGGATTGGACAAGGCATTGAATTTGACTATTGTTGTGTCCATGCCGCCTTTGCCATTAGGGAAGAAGGGTATGAGTCCATCATGGTCAACTGCAACCCTGAAACGGTTTCGACAGATTACGACACCTCGGATAAACTCTATTTTGAGCCCCTGACCGTCGAGGATGTTCTGAGCATTTATGAAAAGGAGAAACCAGAGGGCGTGATTGTTCAATTTGGTGGCCAAACGCCGTTGAACATTGCCAATGAGCTGGCTGAAGCCGGCGTCAAAGTTCTGGGAACCTCACCGGAAACCATCGATCTGGCCGAGGACCGGGACCGGTTTCGCAAATTGATGCGCAAACTGGGAATCCCCCAACCGAAATCGGGTATGGCCAGTAATCAGGAAGAGGCCCTTGAAATCGCAAAACAGATCGGATACCCGCTGATGGTTCGTCCATCTTATGTATTGGGTGGGCGTGCCATGGAAATCATACTGGATGAAGAAATGCTGTTGCATTACGTGGCTGCGGCCGTTGAAGTATCGCCGGAACGGCCGATTTTAATCGATAAATTTTTAGAAAATGCCATCGAGGCCGAGGCGGATGCAATTTCAGACGGCACTGACGCCTTCGTTCCCGCTGTCATGGAACATATCGAACTGGCCGGAGTGCATTCAGGAGATTCTGCCTGTGTGATTCCGCCCATCAGTATTGCACAAAAACACATCAAGACAATAAACGAATATACCCGCAAAATTGCCATAGAACTCAACGTGGTCGGCCTAATGAACATTCAGTATGCCATTGTCGACGACACCGTATATATTCTGGAAGCGAATCCGAGGGCTTCACGGACGGTACCTATTGTTTCAAAGGTTTGCAATATATCAATGGCTCGGGTTGCGACACAGATTATGCTTGGGAAAAAACTGTCCGAACTTGGGATTGAGGAAAGGTCGATTCCGCACTATGGTGTCAAGGAAGCAGTTTTTCCGTTTAATATGTTGCCTGAAGTCGATCCGTTATTGGGGCCGGAAATGCGGTCAACCGGTGAAGTGTTAGGGATTTCGGATTCTTTTGGTATGGCGTTTTATAAAGCCCAGGAGGCGACCCGTATGCCATTGCCGGTAGAGGGAACGGTTTTAATTACCGTGGCCGATAAAGATAAGCCGAGCGCTTTAGAGCCGGCCAGACTGTTTCAGGAACTGAATTTCAAGATACTGGCGACAAACGGGACCTATGAATTTCTGACAGAGTACGGCATCGATTCGGAACCGATCAAGAAACTGGGATACGGTCGACCGGACATTGTGGACGAGATTAAAAACGAGAAAATTCAACTAATTATCAACACTCCGAGTGGGAAAGAGAGTAAAGATGACGACTCCTATATCCGCAAGGCGGCGATTAAATTTAATGTTCCGTATATTACCACAACATCTGCTGCTGTGGCGGCTGCAAGGGGTATTGCCGATCGGAGAAGAGGACAAGAAAAGGTAAGATCGTTACAAGACTATCATGCGGATATTCGATAGGTTTCTATTTCCATTCCTAACCCGGATTTCTCTTTAGTTTGATACGTTTATTCATGAGAAATTCGGGTTATAACCTTATTTTATTTGTTTGAGCGTATGGATATTGATCCATGAAGACGCCCCAGGCGGCTTACAATCCCAGAACAGCCAGCCGTCTACGGAGCTGCGTGTTATCGTCATTGCTGCTGCGGAAGGCGACAAAAATTTCTTTCCATTCATCATCAAAGCACCGCTGCTCACTTCCCCATAGTAGAAATACCCTTTGTACTTACCGCGAAATTCAGTGCCCTTTGGAAAGGTAAGGTCATCGACGATCCAAGGCAGGGAAGAATCGGGTTTAATGCTTTCCATCGAAACCTCCTTAAAGTTTAAGCAGGAACATACGTCTGACATTAATGGCTGAAGAAACGCTTTAGCCTAAAATATTTTATAAAAATTAGCACAAATAAAAATATAATTCAATTCATAAGTTTCACTTATATTGTTTTAATTTTAGGTCACGATGATCAAGAATGATACAGGGTTCATTTGATTGACACCCATGAAATTTTCATTTATCGTGAATTTTAAAGAGTCTATTCCTAAATTTCTTGTAAAATCGCATGATGGAAAGCATACTTTGCTGCTATGGGCGTTTTTGGCAGGGCGGAATGATGGTTTGAGATGGGTGAGGTTGATAAAATATTGTGGACAACGAAAGCGAGAAGCTGATGAGTTTAAAAAAAATTAGAGTGACTTCAGGAGTTGACCAGCTTGACAAACTCCTGGATGAACTGTACATCGGAGATAATGTGGTCTGGCATGACGATGCCGGCAGTTTAGCCGCTGTATTTTGTCTAAATTTCATTCAAGTGTCTCAGGCCCAAAACAAACCACTTATTTACGCCAGTTTTGACCGTTCTCCGCGCAATCTCATCGAAAAATTGGGACCATTGGCCAATAACCGAGAACTCATCATCCTGGACTGCTTTACATATGGCAAAGGAGCAGGTTCCGAAGTCTTTCTAAAGTTTTATGATAGAAAGAAACCTGAATGGCCCTGCCAGGTTGTCAAAGTTGATGACCCCCGCCAGATGAATCAGGTCATGGATGCGCTCTATGGAATCCATGGGACCCTTGAAGGTGATGTCCGGTTCGTTTTTGAAAGCCTGACCGGTATGCAAGAACTTTGGGGCGGTGAACAGCATATTCTAAACTTTTATTCCCATTCCTGCCCTCGTTTATATGAACTCAATACCATCGCGTATTGGATTATCGAAAAACGGGCCCATTCCCAACGTCTCAGAGCACAAATCAATCAAATCGCCCAGGTGGCTATTGATCTGTCCGTGAAAAGAGGAAAGACGTACCTGACAATTCTTAAAGCTGAAAAGCGTAACCTGGATACGCTGAACCGAGCATTCAGTTATTGGCGCAAAGACCTGAAAATTTCCTTTGATTCGGAAAAACGTTCTACGGGACAGTTTGACCTGGGAATCCGCTTGAAAAAATTTCGCACCAAACGAGGCCTGTCCCAGACGGAATTGGCGAAGCTCGTTGGTGTGACACCGAGCACCATCTCTCAGGTTGAAAGCGATTTGATATATCCGTCTTTACCGGCACTTCTTAAAATAGCAGAAGTTTTGGCTGTTGATATAAACTCCTTTTTTCAAGAATCGGCGGGTGTGAAAAACCGGGTGGTCTTTCCTTCCGGAGAATCGGTAGATATGAAATTCCCGGATTTGCCGCAAGACAGCATCCAGGGCAGTCTGCTGACGCCGGTGGATTTCGAAGCTAAAGTCGAACCCCACCTTATCGAGATTCAGCCAAAGATGACCCTTCCTTCCCACTTCTTTATTCATAAAGGTGAAGAAATTGGATATTTGTTGTCCGGAAAATTACAATTGACGTTGGGTAAGACGGATTATACCGTTAGTGCACGTGATGTGATTTATTTGACTAATGAAATGCCCTCTCAATGGAAGAATCCCGGTCCAGAGCCGGCCAGGCTGCTTTGGTTTAAAATAAAATAACCTAAACTGAGCGTTTCAAATTTTTGAAATGGTTAATTTAATAATAATTTTTAAGGTATTCTGCCATTCTTAATTTCAAGAATTTGAAACCCTAAGGGATTTCAAATTTCACCGCATCTACTGCATCAGATGCCGTTCCGCATAGGCGACTATAGCGAAACGACATCTTCTCCCGCGGAGCGGGATTTCGCTAAGCTCAAGACTTGTCGTAGCGAAGCGGAGATCCCGCCACGCGGGGCTTATCTGCCTGCCCTGTGAAATGCGAAGCCTATTTCTCCGGGGCGGCAAACTTGAAAATCGCTCAATTTAGAAATAAGATTCAGAATTTAATATAAAAAACCAAGTTTGAGTTTTCATAGAAAAGGCCCCGGGGAGCCGTTACTCCCTGAGGCCTTTTTTATCGGCTGTGAAGGTTAACGCTAAAAATTGAGTATCTTTTTGGCACTTTCATCATTGACATCCGTGCAGTGCGGGATGCCGGTTTCTCTTGCCGTTTCCCGGTTACCGGAAAAAATATCATTACGGTCAATTTGAGTCAGTGAAAATTTCCTTGCACCCGCCATGAGCTGTTGCAGTCCGCATGCCAGCTTATCCGCCATGGTCCAGAAGGCAATGGCACCGTAAGGAATGTTTTTCATTTCTTTTTTACCGACCTTTTTCTGTACGTCAAAATATGAAGTGAAAATTTCTTCGGCTCTATTGCCCAATCGACTCACCGTCTTGGGCAATGTTTCCCAGTTGCCGAAAACCGCTGCTTTTCTTTCCGGGTTCAAAGCGCCTTCGATGTTTGCACCGACGAATCCGGGGATCATGATTCCACGGCCCATGCAGATGAGTTTCGTATAAGGCGCACCTAAGGCTAATCCTTTGAAAATACTGTCCTCAAGAGCAAATCCACCGGCAAATGACATATCGACGACCCTTTCGCCTTTTGCGGCCAGAAGTCTTGCATATTCATAGGCTTTGGAATGGAGATTGATTGAGGGCACTCCCCAGCTTTGCATCATATTCCAGGGACTCATACCGGTACCGCCTCCGGAACCGTCCATGGTAAGAAGATCGAGTTTTGCCTCGGTTGCAAACTTGATTGCCATTGCCAATTCTTCCATTCCATAGGAGCCGGTTTTCAAAGATATACGGTCAAAACCAAGGCTACGGAGATAATCGACACTTTTCATGAAGTCTTCACGCACTTCGGCAACCGTATCAAGGTTGGTACCCCCCAAACGACTGTGACGGGCAAAGGATTTTATCGCTCCCTCTTTAAATGCCTGCTGTACTTCTTTCCTGGTTGGATCAGGGTCGACGATATAGCCTCGATTTTTGAGGAACTGGGCATAATCCAGGCTGGTGACCTGAATTTCGCCGCCGATATCTTTGGCTCCCTGACCCCATTTCAACTCAATAATACACTTATTCCCGTATTTTTCGGCGACAAACTCGGCAACACCGTTACGGGTATCTTCAACATTCAGCTGAACGATAATTGCACCGTAGCCGTCGTGATAACGGAGATAAATATCGATGCGACGTTCCAGCTCCGGAGCACTTTTGATCTTTCCTTTCTTGGATTTGCCTGTACCAATAATCGATCGGCGATCCACACCCACGACATTTTCACCGATAACCACCGGTATGCCGATCAAGGATCCTCCTATGGCAAAAGAATCCCAGTATTTTTCGGCGATAAATGTTGAGCCAAGAGCACCGGTCATCAGCGGCATTCGAGATTTGGTTTTGGTCTTATAACCAAACTCGGTGGCAACGTTTACATTGGGAAAAATACAGTCGTCAGGGTCATTGCTCAGGCCCTTATCCAAACCCTGGGCGCCATATGCATACCCTTGGATTCGCAGGGAATTGTAAGAAACACCGACATGGGTGGTATTGTTTGCGCCAGCCGTGACAGTTCCGAAATCTCTCGGGTAAAGCAATTTACGCCCCACGAGGCTGGAAAGCCAGGTTTCACATTTGCCCATACAGTCCGCCCGGCAAAGTGTGCAAAGACCTGACTCGGCAGCATTACCTCGGTTTGTCGTTCCCAGCACGTCATTATTCTTTGAAAATCGCATCTTTAACACTCCTTTCTAACGTTAAGTTGTTACAATTAAAAATAAAAAAGGCGCCTTTTCCTTTTAAGGAAAGACGCCCTCGTCTTTTATATTAAATAAGGTTTCGCACACCGTTGTGCAAAACTTTAATTATGCTAAATTTATAGTCTAAAATTTTAGCAATACTTAATATTTTGTCAAGTATTTTTTTATTTCAAATAAAAAATAAACCTTTTATGTAATTTTGACTAAATTGATACTCGCTATATTGAAAAAATGTTTTATGCTTTTGAATAATTTTATATCAATAGAACAAATGCTTATACCATTGGCCAGAATATTTTATAAAAGAATCGCGTCGGGTGGATTGAATCATGGGCTGGAGGAAAGGATCGGATGCCGGTTAAATACGGATTTTACCGGCATCCGAAATCGGATTTGTTTCGCCTTTGCCGCAGATGCTTTGTGCGGGGAATTTTGAGCTTCGAGCTTTGGATCTCCGATTTGACCGGCTCAGGTGATGGGCAAATATTTATCGATTTCGTACTTACTGACGTGGGTTCGGTACATATCCCATTCGATCTTTTTGTTTTCTATAAACTTATTAAAAATATGCTCGCCCAGGGCCTCTTTCACCAGTTCTGATTTTTCAACCTCAATAATGGCCTCATAGAGGTTGTCCGGAAGGGTGGTAATTCCTCTTTCTTTCTTCTCTTTTTTGGACATTTTATAGATATCCTCTTCAATGGGATCCGGAAGTTCATATTCATCCTCAATTCCTTTGAGACCGGCTGCCAGCATCACGGCAAAAGCCAAATACGGATTACAGGCCGGATCAGGAGCGCGGAATTCTATGCGGGTGGCGACCTCCTTACCGGGTTTGTACATGGGAACCCGAATCATGGCCGAGCGGTTGCGTCGGGCCCAGGAAATATAGACAGGCGCCTCGTAACCAGGAACCAGACGTTTGTAAGAGTTGACCC
>Ga0209940_1000023_pt1 | contig 33658 bp, 28 predicted proteins | sample SalPonF2_B_D1_MG_FD_185726 | JGI IMG/M metagenome (GOLD analysis project Ga0209940, IMG submission 185726) | Salt pond soil microbial communities from South San Francisco under conditions of wetland restoration - Salt Pond MetaG SF2_B_D1_MG... ...
TTTAAGGTAAAATCATATGCATGAAATGATGCAAGTCGGATCCAAAAAATGGCAAAATCTAATTTATGAAGGCGCAAAAAATCTTGATATTGAAATCGATAAGCGGAAAACAGAAAAATTTGCAATCCATGCGATCGAACTTATGAAATGGAATCAAAAGACAAATCTGACAGCCATTACCGATCCCTTTGAGATTGCGGTAAAACATTTTTTGGATTCCATCGTACCGGTGAAAATTATTCCTTCGAACGCATCGTTACTTGATATCGGAACCGGTGGCGGATTTCCCGGAATTCCCCTGAAGATTATTTTGCCGTCTTTATCTGTTACGATGATCGACGCTTCCCGAAAAAAAGTCAGTTTTTTAAAACATATTATCAGAACACTGGAACTTAAAAATACAGATGCTTTACATATTCGGGCAGAAGAGTTTGCCAACAAACCGGGTGTTAAAAAAAAATTTGATGTCATTATCAGTCGAGCGCTCTCTTCCATGACAAGCTTTGCCATGACAGCCCTTCCTTTTCTCAATAAAGAGGGCGCTATCATTGCCATGAGAGGAAACGTATCTTGCGATGATTTTCAGTTGTTGCGTTCATCGGTTAATAAAAGGCAGGCTATACTGCTGGACGGTGATACAGAAGCATTTGAGATAAGTGTGAAAAGATATTCGCTTCCGTACTTAAAATCAGATCGATCGATGGTGAGTTTAAAAAAGGTTCAAGGTTCAGTGTTCAAAGTTCAGGGTTGAAGGTTCAAGGATTAAAGATCAACGTTGAACAGGGAACCCAGAACCGCTTAATTGCGGATAATGATGGACAAGCACCAATCCTTTTGATATCGGTCTGGGACTTTACAGTGCAAAAGCTGTTTTTTAAAATCAAAAACACATCATAAGAAAGGAGTTGAAACATGCCGAGTCGCCCCGAAAAGGCCGAGATTAATTTAAATGTCGATCGGAACAATTTATACCGTGAGGATTCAGTCACTGATGTAAAAGTTGCAGCCATCCGTCGACTCACACCCATAAAAGTCGATGGATCGGATGATGACAGCCGTGACCCCATTTTTATGGGACAAACCCAGTTGATGTCGCCATCCGGGCCTCTACTCCTTCAGTCCCTACTTGAAGCCCGGACCCTGGAAGAGGCCATGGACAAATTTCCGGCTGCAATGCAAAAAGAAGTAGAAAAGGCGATGGCCCAGGCTGAAAAAAACCATAAAGAGAAGGCTGAATGAAGATTATCATCAGCGGTAAAGGGGGCAGCGGAAAGAGCACTATACACATAGACACCAGAGTGAAGCGGGGGAGCACCACCCCATGAACACGTACATTAGATCCAACCCAACGACTCATGGATCATTCAAACAGAATATTTAGCGGCAGTTATCCGAATCACCCGAGGGTGGCGGTGGGTGCTGTTGTTTTTAAAGAAGACATGGTTTTGCTGGTTTTGCGTGGCAAACCGCCTGCCCAAAAGCAGTGGTCTATTCCCGGTGGCTGCGTCGAATTGGGAGAAACCATCCAAGAGGCCGCAGAAAGAGAAATTGCTGAAGAGACCGGGATTGTGATTCAGGCCAAGAAGCCTATTTATACATTTGATGTGATTGAGCGTGACGAAGATGGCCATATTCGATTTCACTACGTGATAGTTGACTTGGCTGCTGATTATATCAGCGGCGAACTCAGGGCCGGAGATGATGCTGTTGATGTGAGTTGGGTTTCAAACAAAGATTTGAATAGTCGTAACGTGAGTGATGCAACGCGAAAATTGCTGGCGCAATGTTACGGGTTCGGTGGGTAAATCCGATGGCGCTCTGAATCGTGGTGTCAATCATCAGAAAATTCTTTTTTAAGAAACTTTGTAAAGGCCTTGCACAACGGTGATGGACTTCTTTGCTTGTGTGTTATGAGATAAAAACTTCGCTTGAGATTCAGCTCTTTAATGGTCAGTGCTTTTAAAGTCCCTGCTTTCAACTCTTCAGCGACGGCGACGGTGGAGAGGATCGAAACACCCACTTTGCTTTTTATCCCCTGGATAACTGCTTCCGTACTTCCCATTTCCGCGATAATGTTTAAATTTTCACTGGTGTAGCCTTTTTCTTTTAGACTCAGCTTGATCGATTTTAAAGTGCCGGAACCGCGCTCACGGACAATAAATGGTTCTTTAAACATCAAATCCGGGCTGATATGTTCTTTCTCGGCCCACTTGTGATCACAAGTGACGATAAGCCTCATTTCATCTTCGATTAGGTTTTCCTGGTAAATATTTTTGTGCGATGTTTTAGCACCAACAATGCCGAATTCCGGCGACCCGGAAAGAACATCCCGGATAATTTGGTCGGTGTCGCCGATAATCAGAGAAATGGTAACTTGAGGATAAATCGTTGTAAATGCACCGATGCACTTTGGAAGAATATATCCCCCGGGAATGGTGCTGCCGCCGATGACCAGGCGACCCTTGATTTTTCCATGAAACTCAGCCATTGCAGCTTCGGTTTCATCGCGTAAAGCAATGAGCTTTCGCGCATAGTGATATAACAACTCGCCGGCTTTGGTGGGAACCGCCTTTTTGCCGAGCCGATCGATGAGTTGACAAGCAAAATGATTTTCCAAATCTTTGATGTGGCTGCTGATGGTGGGTTGAGATAGGTGAATAGCATTACCGGCTTTTGAAAAACCCTTTAATTCAATGACTTTACAAAAAATATTGAGCTGCCATAAATCCATATTAGAAACCCCTCTAAAAATGCTGATGTTATGTCCCGGAAATAATGTTGGATTTTAAGGACGTTGTCAATCAATAAGTCAAATATAGGAAAGAGAAAAGAGGGAAGAGAATGAGTCTTCGGCTGTTGGAGGTTTGAGGTTCGAGGTTGGAGGCTGATCACTTAAAAATTGAAGATTGAAAAATGAAAAATTAAATTGTCGGACCGAAGCGACGCCTTCAATCAACAATCATAAATCATCAATCCAAAAACAGAGCACTTCTCAAATCTGACGCTGCCGCAAGCTCTATCTCTTTTCTCTTTCCTATTTTCTAAACCCTGCTTTTGGCATTGTTGTTGCATGTAACTGAAATGTTAATTTAAATTTGAATTCATCGTAATGGTTCTCTTGGTTGAATAGAGATCACGACGTTCGGGGTATCTCGGGACAAATTCAAATAAGAGACAAGATCCCTCCAGTGTATCTATGGGATTTTTATAACATCGCTCCACCTTTTTATTTTTAATTGAATGGGAGGCTATATTCATGGGTACAGACAACATCATTTTTTTGGAAAATCTGGAATGGTTCGATGATACCGGTAAAGAACTGGTTCATCGTCTTCCTCAAAAAGGTTCCGGTGAAATTAAATACGGCGCTCAGCTTACGGTAAGAGAAAGCCAGGCAGCAGTCTTTTTCTATAAAGGCAAGGCTCTGGACGCATTTGGGCCGGGACGGCACACCCTCAAAACAGCCAATATTCCTATTTTAACAAAAATTCTCAGCCTGCCCTGGGGACTTTCCAGCCCTCTGAGGGCGGAGGTCTATTTCATAAATTTAAAGGTATTCACAAACCTGAAATGGGGAACCCGTGATCCCGTGGCCTTTAAAGATTCCGAATTGGGTTTGATTCGCCTTAGGGCTTTTGGCGTCTTCAATCTTCAGGTGATGCAACCGGTGCTGTTTATTAACAACCTTGTGGGTACCCAAGGTATATATACAACCCGGGAAATTGAAGAATATTTAAATCGGGTCATCGTGTCCAGGTTCAATGATTACATGGGAGAGACCATCGATTCGATCCTGAACCTTCCGGCAAGATATAACGAGCTGTCCGAGAATATGGTAAAGCGTGTCGAAAAAGATTTCAGCAACTTCGGTCTCGGTATTACCCACTTGTATATCAATGCCATTACCCCTCCACCGGAGGTTCAACAGGCCATCGACGATCGGAGCCGAATGGGTGTTTTCAAGGATATGAACAAACTGATGCAGATGAAAGCAGCCATGGCTATGGAAAAAGCTTCGGAAGCAGAGGGCGGTGCAGGATCTGGAATGGGTATGGGACTCGGATTAATGATGCCGGCCATGTTTTCCCAGTACTTTGCCGGCGGACAACCCCAAGTTACTCAAACAGATACCCCGCAGGCGTCTTTGTGTCCGGATTGCAACAATTCTATTCCCATAGATGCGAAATTCTGCCCGTTTTGCGGACATCAGCAGCTCGTTTTTAAGCAGTGTGTAAAATGCGGCAAAAACCTGACGCCCAGTGCAAAGTTTTGTTCCCGATGCGGTCAACCGGCAGAAGAAAAACCAGAGCCAAAACGTTGTTCAAAATGCAACAGCGAAAATGTCGCCGAGTCCATGTATTGTAACCAGTGCGGAGAGCAGCTATAAGCTGAGCGGTTTCAGTTTCAAGGTTCAAGGGTTAAAATATAGGGACAGAAGGTGAGAAGATCAAAAAATGAGAAGGTCGGAAGGTGGGAAGATTAGAAGGTGAGAAGGTAGACTTTTCTCAGGCCTCAAAGCTTCTAACATTCTAACCTTCTTAACTTTTTATAAAAAGGGACTGCCGACCTTCTAACGTTTCAACCTTCTTAACTTCTTAAAAAATAGGGGCCTTCAACCTTGAACCCCGAACCGCTTATTCTGGATATATAAATGCCTGATATAATAATCGAACATCAATGCCCACAGTGCGGAGCGCCTGCTATTTTGAAAGAAACAGATCGTCTTTTTAGCTGCGAGTTTTGCCGGGTGAATTCATATTTGCTTCAAGACGGTTTTTTTCGTTATATGCTCCCCAACGCTGCTCCTAAAACGAAAGACCTGGTGTTTTTCCCATACTGGCGGTTTAAAGGAATGCTTTTTTCGTGTGTGGATTCCGGTATTGAACACAAGTTTATAGATGTCAGTCATCAGGCGGTTGAATCCCGTTATTTCCCCAACTCTTTAGGACTTCGCAGCCAGGCTCTTAAACTCAATTTTGTTACATCGGAAGTCAGCGGTTATTTTCTTAAGCCGACATTTTCTTTTAAAAAAGCGATGGATATTTTTCAGCACCGTTTCAAAAAATCTCTGCCGAGTCCGGTTTTTCAGCAGTCACATGTTGGTGATACGGTAAGTCTTATTTATTCTCCTTTTTATAAAGAAGAAAAAATGTACGATGCTGTTTTGAATAAAGCGCTTACGACAATACCACCAGATAATTTTGAAACAGCATCGCTTCCAGGGGGACGCCCCAACTGGCGCACTCAATTTATTCCAACGCTTTGTCCGGGTTGCGGGTGGGATCTTGAAGGGCGGCGTGATGCTCTGGTTTTGAACTGTAAGAACTGTAACTCCGTCTGGAGGCCGACGAAAGACGGATTCAAACAACTTAAATTTTCGATCATGCAGACAACAGATGAGAATGTTATCTATCTTCCATTCTGGCGGATAAAGGCGGATGTTAGGGGGATTACACTCAATTCATATGCAGATTTGGTCAGGGTTGCCAATCTGCCGAAAGCGATTCAGAGAAACTGGGAGGATAAAGAATTTCGATTCTGGTCCCCGGCTTTTAAAGTCAGGCCTCGGGTTTTCATACGACTTGGGCGCAGTATTACGCTTTCACAGCCCATGGAAAAAATGCAGAGAGAGCTGCCGGATGCCCGTATCTACCCGGTAACATTACCCATGAAAGATGCAGTTGAGAGCCTTACTATCAACCTGGCCAGTTTTATTAAACCCCAGGAAGACCTGTTTCCATTGCTGAAGGATATCGAAATAAAACCAAAAAGTTATGTATTAGTTTTTATACCTTTTGTTGAACAGCATCATGAGTTCATCCAACCGAAACTTTATTTGACCCTTAACAAAAATCAGCTATCACTTGCCTCGAATCTGTGAAAATAGATTTACATCTCGGAAATTCTACATACGATTTTATTTCAATTCAAATTCAAAACCTGCCAAAGATAATTTTTGGACCATTTCTTCAACGTGTTCGGGACTTCGCGTTTCAAGTTCTAGATCGACATGTGTAACGTAAATGGGTAAATTTCTTACATTGCGGTCGTGATAGATATGGAGAACATTTGCTTTAAGAGCAGATATTATGATGAGCAGTTGCGACAGGGAACCGGGGGTGTCAGACAGGCGCACCCTAATGCGCATGATTCTTCCATGTTTTAACAAGCCCTGACTCAGAATGCGGCCCAACAAAGAACTGTCTACATTGCCGCCGCTGATTAACAGAACGACTCGGTTTTTTCGGGGAACCTTTATCGAGCCATTTAACAGGGCTGCAAGAGAAACCGCTCCTGCGCCTTCGGCCAAGATCTTTTTCCGTTCCAGAAGCAACAGGATTGCCGCTGCGATCTGATCTTCTTCCACCAAAACCACTTCATCAACAAAGTTGCGGATCATATCGAAGTTTAGCGTTCCCATCTGTTTGACGCTAATGCCGTCCGCTATAGAATATTCTGAAGAAACCTTTGTGATTTCCCCCCGGTGGAGCGATTCATAGGCAGATGGGCAGGCTTTGGATTGGACGCCGATGACATTAATGGTTGGTTTAATGGATTTTACGATTGACGCAATGCCCGAAATAATTCCGCCACCGCCGATGGGTACGATGATCATATCGATTTCTTTTAGATCTTCCAGGAGTTCAAGGGCAATGGTTCCTTGTCCTGTCATAATGTCCGGATCATCGAAGGGATGAATAAAGGTTTTTCCTTCCAGGGCCATCTCTTCAGCTTTTTTTAGAGAATCACCCAAGTTCTTTCCTTCAATAACTACTTCACCGCCATATCCGCGTGTCGCTTCTTGTTTACTGATCGAAGCCCATTCAGGCATTACGATGGTTGCCGGAATACGAGACTGTCTGGCGGCCAGGGCTACTCCTTGTGCATGATTTCCCGCAGATGCTGCCACCACGCCGCCGGGGCCTATTCTCTCTTTGTTGGTCAATATATAATACGTTGCACCCCTGATTTTGAAGGACCCTGTTTTTTGAAGATTCTCAAGTTTTAAGTAAATTTCTCCCCCGAACATTTGACTCAAAGAAGGTGAGTGGATCAGTGGCGTCCGGATTACTTTTCCCTTCAGCATCTTGGCAGCGTTTTGAACCTTCTCGACGGATAGCATTTATCAATCCTTTCTTGATGAATCTGTAAAAAATGTTTAATAATTGTATACCGTATGGTTGGATAGATGCAACACAACATTTAAAACCTAAAATCTGCATATTTCATATAGTTTTTTAGGCAGTTAGATGTATTTTTAGTGTTTTTGTGGCAAAACTTTTTCCATTCTGCCACTAAGGCACTAAGACACAAAGAAAGAATAATAAATATATCCTTTGTGTCTTAGTGCCTTAGTGGCAAATATTTTTGCTTTCGGCTTGTCCGGGTTAGGTAAAAAGGTTTTGGTGATGAATATCAGTTTTTGGATTGAAAAATGTTTACATCGGGGTGTGGATCTTTTTTACGAAAAAATGCCGCAATCTTTCCCCGATACGGAGAAACTTAAACAGTGTAAAATTATTTCACATCGGGGTGAGCATGACAATAAAATGGTTTACGAAAATACAATCCCTGCATTTGACCGGGTCAATGAGGCCGGTGTGTGGGGGATAGAATTTGACATTCGATGGACCAAAGATTTGAAGCCGGTTGTCTTTCATGACCGAGACCTTCCGAGAGTGTTTAAATCCGATAGCGGTAATGTTTTCAAAATGCTAAAATATTACGAAACCTTTTAAGATTCAAAACTCGCTGCTTCAATTTTACCCTTTTCTTCATCGACAAAAAATAAAAGAATCGCTCCCATGATAAAGAGGAGTAAAATGGATGCGATTCCCCATCTTGAGGACAGGCGACTGACATGGACAAACTGCTCGGGTGTGGGAGATGGCGGCATTAAAATATGCCTTGCAATCAGTCCGACAAAGCCGATCAAAACCGGTCCCAGTATCGCTGCGAACTTGCCCAACATGTTATAGAATCCATAGAATTCCGCGATCCGGTTTTTGGGTATCAATCGCGAATAATAAGATCGACTCAAAGCTTGAATCCCCCCCTGAACCATGCCGATAATGATGGCCAAAACGTAGAATTCATGCTTATGTGTCATCATAGTTCCCCACAGGGTTATGGCCATATAAATACCGATGGCAATGTAAATCAATTTCTTAGCGCTCCACATTTGTCCGAGTTTTCCGAAGAACAACGCACAAGGAAATCCGACGAATTGTGTAATCAAAAGAGCGATGATCAAATCATTTGAATCAAATCCGATGGACATGCCATAATCGACCGCCATTCGGATAATGGTATCTACCCCGTCTATGTAGAACCAATAAGCGATTAAGAAAAGAAAGACGGTTTTTAAGCGACGGATCTTTTTGAAGGTTCCGGTGAACTGTTTAAAGCCGTCAACGATAAAGTTAATGCCATTGGACGGGGCAGCCGTTGCTTGAACTTCCGGTACCCACAAAATGGTGAAAATTGTGAAGAAACCCCACCAAACGGCCACTGAAACAAAAGCATACCGGATGGCCATTCCTGCGTCGGGTAACCCGAACTTTTCCGGCATTAATGTCATTAACACGTTTCCCAGAAACAAAAGACCGCCCCCAAGGTATCCCATTGAAAATCCCAGACCGGATACATAGTCTATCTCACCTTCATCCGCCACACTCGGTAGAAGCGAATCATAAAATATGTTGGACCCGGAAAAGCCGATAATCCCCATAACATAAAGAAAAATAGCCCATTCCCAATCTCCTTTTTTAATCAAAAACAAAGAGGCTGTCATTAAAACCCCGAGGTATGCAAAAAAGATGAGAAATTTTTTCTTCACCGAGCCGCTGTCAGCCATGGCGCCGAGAATCGGTGCCATTACGGCCACCACTATGCTGGCGATGGCGTTGCCGAGTCCAAGACGGGCAGTACTCATATTCACATCAACGCCGTAACTCCAATACTGTTTAAAGAAGATCGGAAAAAATCCTGCCATAACGGTTGTCGCAAAGGCTGAATTTGCCCAATCATACATGGCCCATCCCCAAATCGCTTTTTTGTTTTTGCTCATCTGCCGAGTTTTCACCATAATACTTTTATTTTTACATTGAAAACCTGGTCCTCTGGGACCGTTGAAGATCCCGCATCGCGGGAGTCAGAGTTTACCGGCACTGCCTTGGAGTTTTGTGTCTAAAATCACAAATTCCAAGCACCAAATTACAAATAAATCTCAAATTCGAAAATGCAAATTCCAAACCGGTTCAAAGCGGTTGTTTTTTTGTTTGGGATTTTGAATTTCGGTCATTGTTATTTGTTTGTTTTTTTGGGATTTGCTATTTGGAATTTCAATAAGTCAATTAACTTTCAGGAAAACAACCCCTTCCAGGGGTAACCAAAGCCCTGGCCCTCTGGACCAGGATTCTTTACTTTGGATGCGATGCTTGAGTAAAGTGCAGGAAATTAAGGGTGCGAAATGTGTTAAAAAATTAAAATAGTGGGCAGCTATTTCATTTGACTTTTTTTAGTTTTTCCAACAGGCTTCTGGCCTTTTCAATGTTCTTTTTTGCCTTGTTATGCTCTGGATTCAGTTTTAAAGCCTTCTCCCATTCTTTTATGGCGCTTTGTAGCTCTTCATTCAGAAAATGTTTGACCCCTTGAATGTAGTGTGCTTCAGCTTGTTGTTTTATCGCTTCTTTAACAGCAAGTCTAATTTTTTCAGCACAATCGTCTGCAGGGTCTGTTTTATCTAGCACGTGTAATGCTTCGTCATATTTCTTTCGGATTAACAAATTTTTCCCTTGTTGGCAAAGGGAGGTGCTAATAAGTTTCTTAGCTGCTGTATTTGATGGGTCATAGCTCAAAATTTTTTCGGCAAATTCTATAGATGCTTCATATTTCTTTTCTTTTAAAAGGTTCTCAGCTTTTAGCAGACCTTGCTGAATAGCTTGTTGAATGACACCATTCACGCCGTCATATTCGGGCGTAATTTTTTTGAACGTATCTAGCGCTTCAAAATATTTTTCCTGACGGGTTAGCTGTATTCCAATTTGATAAAAGGCCTCATTTTTTAATTTGATGGCCTCTTTGTTTAAAGGGTCATTTTTCAGTATTTTTTTGGTGATAACGATAACCTCTTGGAATCGTTCTTCTCCCAACAGGTTCTGTGCCGAAATCATGTCTTGACGACGATCGCCGAAGTTTTGATTAAATCCCGGCTCCAGAATGGGAATTGTTAGTATTTCTCCTGGTCCGGGTTCGGTATCGGATTTGAAATTATTAAAATATACGATTAGAAAAACCAATTCAGGGTCTTTGTAAAATTTATTGGAAATGATTTTTAGCGAGTCGTTTTTTTTGAAGGTGTAAGTTATATATTCCTTGGGAATTAACCTGTTTTTCAGATAATCCAGGGTGTCTTTATGATCTGGGTTGTATCTTAGAGCGGTCAGAAACTGCTTGCGAGCCCCGTCTATTTTTTTTTGGATATAAAATCGTTCCCCTTTTTTAAAATAGTTATTAGATTTCTTGTCAATGGCCAGTTTCAAATCAGATATTTTTCCGACAACTTCCATGTCTTCAGGATTTAATGAAGCGGCAATTTTCAAAAAGAAAAGCGCCAATTGCAATTCGTCGTTTTTTTCATATGTCGTTGCTTTTTTCAGGTAATAAGAAGAGTGAAAAACCGACTTATTTCTCTGTGTTTTTTCAGGAACCTTTTGGCCAACATCTCCGAAAGAATCAAGTGGGCCTGCCCATCCGAAAAATAGAAAAAAAACAAAGATCATCAAAATTACATGTATCGATTTTTTCATTTCAATTCGTTCTTCTGAAAGACAGACAAATTATCTTTAAATTTATCCATGTTATAGCTACCATATATTACAGAACGGTAGATTCTATATTTGTCAATAAAAAATGGATTCGGTTTTCGGTCAATGGTAAACGCTGCCCGGTAACCGTGTTTTTTTAGTAAAGCAATGACAAGATTGTTGGTTTCTCCATAAGGATATGCCAAAAATTTACAATCTATATTCAGTTTCTCTTTGAGCAGATTTTTGGGATAACCGATCTCCATTTCAATGGATTCAAAATATTCTTTGAATGACTCATTCTTTTTTGGAACTGCCAGATTCCTATGAGTCTTCGTTTGACATTGAATGTCAAACCCGATTTTTGAAAGAGTTTCGATTTGTTTCCAGGTCATGGCTTTCCCACCGCCGATAAAATCCGTGTAGATAAAAAATGTTGCGGTAAAACCGTATTTTATTAATATGGGAAGAGCGACATCAAAGATAGAGCGCCATGCGTCGTCAAATGTTATGACAATCGATTTTTCAGGGAGTTGTTCCTTGTAATCGATAAAATCTAATAATTGATCAATTGAAACAACATGATAGCCGTTTTGTTTCAGGTATTTCATCTGAGCTTCAAAGTCATCTTGACCCACCGCTGTTTTATCAGATCTTTTTTTTGAAAAATTATGGTAGACCAACACAGGAACCGTTTGATAACCTTCGGCTTTCAGACCGCCTTTGTTAAATGGTGATAATGGAATGATCAGTTCTTGGCCGGGAATAAGCGTTGTCATTCGGTTAAATTCAGCGATTTGCCAACCTTTGTCCGGATCTTTCAAATAGTGGGCGGCAAGGGAAGAAAATGTATCTTGAGCGGTTGACTTTACTATAACAAAATCGTCAGAAACATGGGCCTGATGGGTATTGTGGGAAATCAATCCTTTTAATGAACAGCCCGCAAGGAGTAAAAAAAATAACGGAAAGATATTTATTAAAATAGTTTTTTTTATATTTGCCGTTTCAGACATGATGGTTCTCCCGTATGTCCAGCAGTCTGAAAGTTTCCACGGGCTCCGATTGACCTTTTATATATTGTGGAGGAAGCGGCTCTACCTCAAGCATCTCTTTTAGATGGATGTAGACACTTTTACTTATAACTATTTGACCGGGGTTGGCCAGTCGATATATATGTGCAGCCAGGTTTACGCTGTCACCAATAACGGTATATTCCATTCTATTTTGTGATCCGATATTGCCTGACACGACAACACCTGTATTTATCCCAATCCCTACGGATTGAAGGAGATCATTTTCATTTTCGTGTTTTTCAAAAAATGCTTTTTGCATATCACTGGCAGCACTTACGGCTCTTAACACGTGGTTTTCATGATAGACCGGAACGCCAAAAACACCCAAGACCGCATCACCGATAAACTTGTCAACATACCCGCCATAATCCTGGATGACCTGTGTGGCAATTTCAAAGTATTGATTTAGCTTTTCAACGATTTCTTCAGGCTCTTTAACCTCGGAATATGTTGAAAATCCTCTGATATCGATGAAAACAATAGTGGCTTCACTTCTATGGCCTTTTAACCAGGCACTTTCAGGATTGGCCATGATCATCTCTAGAACTTCGGAACCGATATACTTGCCAAAGGATTTCTGCATAAGTGAGTTTTTCCAGAGTTCTTCACCCATCCGATTAAATGCAGTAGACAAATCCCCAAGTTCATCATTTCTTGCCAGGATGATTTTATGTTGATAATTCCCAGAGCCGATTTCCCTGGTTGCCTCGACGAGGTTGGAAATTGGGCGTGAAAAATGGAATCCAAGAAAAACTGCAACACCACTTCCAATAATAATAATGAAAAAGGTTATCCCGATAATTGTAAGTTGTGCTTTAAGGATTAATTTTTCAATAAAATCGATGGAAACCCCAACATGGACTTCACCCAGCTCCTTTTTATTAAATAATATAGTGCGAGTTAAATTTAAAACATGCTCACCTGATTCTGAAAAGTAATTAAAATAAGTAACGTCTTCTTCTTTTCTTACATCGGTAATTTGTGCAAATTTCTTAAAAGTTTTCCCGATTTTGTTTATGTCTGTATGTGCTTTTATTGTCTGATTGTGGTCAACGATAATTGCATAGAGAAATCCTTCAACATGAGTGGCGTCTTTTATTAATGTGTTAAGTCTTAAAATATTGTCTTCAATAAGCGGAATAGACGCATTCCCGCTAAAATAGTTTAGGCTGACTTTGCCGATTCTTAAGGTTTGGTTGTAAAGCCTTTCTCTTTGCTGACTCAGAATAAAAAAGCTCATTACAAGAATGGTGATAATAATAATTACCATAGTTGCGGCAAAAAACTGTAGCCAGATGGGAATACGTAGTGGAGGAAGACCTTCAACAAAGCTTTCGCGTTTTTTTTTGACAAGACCACTGATGTCGTCGGTCAGTGTGTTAACCGAAATTTGATATTCATCGTTGACCGCCTTAACCAGATCTTCTTCTAATGCATAACCCAGTTCAACAATGATCTGCCCCAAGCGAACAGCCTTGCCCAACGTATAGAGTTTATCTTTTTGTACTTTGAGGGCATTCTGGAGTTGTTCCTCGGTAATTATACCTCTTTTCCTTAATATTGTACCTATGGTTTTGCTATAATCGGCGGTAGATTTGCGCAACAATCGATTGATTCTGGATTGTAAAAAATTCTGAGCGGACAACGGCTTCATAAGTGTAGATTCCGATACCGTAAAAGAATAAAAAATTAGCTCTTTAGTGTATTTTAACTATTTATAATTATCTAACTACAGTCAACATGTCAATAACTCAAGTTTCGCGCCCAAATATTGTAAAAAGCCAATAAAAATTGTCCAGTCCTGAGACATTCTCTTGGACTTGATTGTGATTAAAGACACAAAATTAGGCTTATATATGGGCTGATCAACAAAAATCAGGTTAAAACTGCTGTAATCGTCAAAAAATCATCGGACCACGTCAAGGAAGTGACGAATCGAAACACATCGAATAGGATTTCTCATTGTTTCAAACCGAAATTGGCTTTTGAATCTTAAAAAAACCGGTTGTGTGAATCTTTAAAAAATCGAAAAAAATACAACGACGGTAAACCGGTTAAACATCTTGCTATCACAGTAAAATCCATAAAAGCCAATATTCTACAAAATACTATTTCCAAGAGTTAGGGCGTCGTATTTTACGGTTTTCACTTATTTTTATTGTTAATTAGAAATGAATGGCACGTATTTTGATATTCCTGAGTTCGAAAAGATACGATTGTTATGCCTGCAATTGGTAATCATTATTGATAGATAAATATTTAACTGAAAAGTGAGAGAAAGCAATGGCAAAGAACAAGAAAAGTCAGACCAAAAAAAGTGTTCGGCCAGGCAAAGATGTCGTCGCTTCAAAGGCGGAAAGTCTAAATAAGAAACTGCATAAAATTATAGAGAAAGGGATCACGGAACTAACGCTGGATTTTGTGAATGTAACATCAGTTGACCCTGTCGGCCTGAGCGTTATTGCTGCAACTCACAATACGATGAACAATGCCGGAGCGAAACTTTTGCTTAAAAATGTTCCGGATGAAATCAACACCCTTTTCGATGCACTTGGGCTGAACAAACATTTTGAAATTGAACAGATGAACCAAAAACAAAACGATTAGTCAATGATCGACTTCTATAAAAATATATATTTCATAAAATTATGACATTTTCTAGACCAGGAGGTTTTAAATGAGCATTCAGTTTGATGAAACCATGCAGATATTTATAGATGAATCGTTAGAACATCTTGCGGATATTCAGAATGATTTGCTGGCGATTGAAGCTGGTGGGGCCGATATCGACGAAAACCTGGTAAACAAGGTATACCGTGCTGCACATTCCATTAAAGGTGGTGCTGGTTTTATGGGTCTTACCAACATCAAAAACCTTACACACGAGATGGAAAATATTTTGGGAAAAATTCGAAGCCGTGAAATGGTTCCCAATGCAGAGATCATCAACATACTTTTACTGGCCTCAGATGCGCTTGTAGAACTTATAAACAATATTACACGGAGCAACGATATCGATATTTCGAATCATATAGAATCACTTTTATCGGTTACAAATGGAGATCCTGCAAAAAAAGAAGCGGCGGTAGAAAACGAAACCGAAAAGTTTGATGATTCCTCGCAACCTGAATTTATTTCACTGCCTGACCAAATGAACAGCTTTGCCATCACCGAAGATATGATTTCAGACGGAAAAAAAGGTGGAAAGAATATATACCTGATTCGATTTGATTTGATTCATGATATTCATTCGAAAAATAAAACACTTTCTGACCTCATAACTGATATGACTTCCACCGGTACTATTCTTGATAAACATGTTGATATTGATGCTTTTGGTTTTCTTCAGGAAAAAGAACTTCCGGATCAATTCCCATTTGACGTACTCTTTTCAACCCTTGTAGGCCCGAAAGATATTAACTTGATTTTTGAAATAAATGAAGAACAGATTTTCGAACTGACTGATGACCTTCAAGTCATATCCATAGCGGAATATTCTGATCCTGATCCGGATGTGTTGTATTCTGAACAGCAGTTAAAAGATGAATATGGCGGTAATGAGCTTTTGATAACGACAAGTGAGATCCAGGAAGAAAAAGTTGTGGAGTGTCTAAATGAAGAAGAGCCTGAAAAAGAAGATCTATCTGAAATAAAAGTTGAAGATACAAAAACCTCTATGGGAGCATCCGATTCGAGTTTAAGGGTAAATGTAAGTCTTTTGGACACGCTCATGAATCTGGCTGGAGAGCTTGTACTTAGCAGAAATCAACTTCTCCAGGCCATATCTTCCGGTGATCCCAGATCTGCGGAAACCTCGGGCCAGAGAATAGATCTAATTACATCAGAACTGCAAGAGGCCATAATGCTTACCCGGATGCAGAATATTGGAATCGTATTTAATAAATTTCCGCGTGTTGTTCGAGACTTGGCAGGCAACTTGGGCAAGAATATAGAATTATCTTTAAAGGGCAAAGAAGTTGAATTGGATAAAACCATTATAGAGGCTATCGGTGACCCTTTAACCCACCTGGTTCGGAATTCTGTGGATCACGGAATTGAACTTCCTGAAGATCGAAACGAGGCTGGAAAAAATGTTACGGGAAAAATTATCTTAAAAGCGTATCATGAAGCAGGGCAGGTCAATATCGAAATTTCAGACGATGGAAAAGGGCTTGACGGGCAGAAACTGGCAGCAACTGCGACGGCAAAGGGACTGGTTACAGAAGATCAGGCAAGAATGATGTCCGATAAAGAAAAAGTAAACCTTATCTTTATGCCCGGTTTTTCCACGGCTGAAAAAGTAACGGATGTCTCGGGGCGCGGCGTGGGCATGGATGTGGTCAAAACAAATCTGGACAGACTCGGCGGCGTGGTTGATATCGACTCTATACTTGGAGAGGGGACAACGATCCGAATAAAGCTACCGTTGACCCTTGCCATTATACCTAGCCAAATTATCGTTGCCGGTGGTGATCGCTATGCCATTCCGCAAGTAAATCTGGAAGAGCTGTTAAGGATTCCAGCCAATCAGGTAAAAGACAGAGTGGAAATCGTTGGAGATGCCGAAGTGGTAAGGCTGCGTGGTAAACTTTTGCCGTTAATAAAACTTGCCGACATGATTGGAATTGAATCGACTTATTTTAATTATCAAGATGGAAGCTCAAAAACTGACAGGCGTCTAAACATCTCTGATCGAAGATCCAAAAAGAGCCCGTACTTTAATGAAGATTACACTGATACTGAAACCTCAAAGATCAAAACTCATAAAAAAGAAAATCTGGACAGGATTCCAGAAGAAGTAAAACGGAATCCAAAAGACAGACGTTATCATGCATCAAGTGCGCTGAATATCGTTGTTGTTTCCACGGGCGCAATGAAATACGGGCTCGTTGTCGACGAACTGAATGATTCCGAAGAGATTGTCAAACCGCTGGGTCGCCATCTAAAGATTTGCAAAGAATATGCCGGTGCAACCATTATGGGTGACGGCCGTGTTGCACTTATTCTCGATGTTGCAAATCTTGCTAATATTTATGGTTTAACTTCTGTTGAACGATCCGACAGAGCGACTGAAGTGGCCATGGAAAACGATGATGTTGATAGAACCAGAAAAGACAGACAGTCCATTCTGGTTTTCAGGGGTGCAGATGAAGAACAATTTGCCATTCCCATTAATCATGTCGAGCGTATTGAAAAAATAAAAAATACAGACATCGAAGAAGTTGGCGGTAAAAAAGTGATGAAATATCGAGGTGGAAGCCTTGCACTCTTTACCATAGACCAAGTTGCGCAGGTAAAACCCATGGCTATAAAAGAGGATCTTTTAGTCATAGTGGTTAACATCGCAGATAGAGAAGTCGGCATTATGGCTGTAGGGCCTGTAGATGCCAGAGAAATCTCTGTTGAAGTCGATGACGAAACGTTAAAACAACAGGGAATCTTGGGATCTACCATCATTGGTGACCACACCACTTTGCTTGTGGATGTATATGGTTTGGTACATACTTTAAATCCGGAGTGGTTTCCTGACAGGAAAACATTGCAGAATGTTGAAGGAGAAAATATTACAATCCTTTATGCAGAGGATTCTAACTTTTTTCGAAATCAGGTCAAGGGATTTATGGAAGAAGAAGGATACAACGTTATCGGGGCCGAAGATGGAATTGTGGCATGGAATCTTCTTTTAGAACATTCTGAAGAGGTTACTCTTGTCGTAACGGATATAGAGATGCCGAATCTTGATGGTTACGAACTTTCAGAAAAGATAAGGAAAGACAAGCGATTTGCCGATTTGCCGATCATCGCTTTAACCACCATGGCCGGTGAAGAAAATATTGCAAAAGGAGAAGTCGTTGGTATCGATGACTATCAAATCAAGCTTGACAGAGAAAAACTAATGCGAAGCGTTCATAATTATCTTCACAGTAAACATTTAAATTGATGGGTCCATGGACAATTCATCGACTGGATTACCCATCGATGACAACAATTTTCAATAAAAAATTAGCGCTTAATATTTAAAAGCAATCAAATCGGCTTTAAAAATTAAACAGATGTAAAAAAGAGGATTAAACTATGAACATTAATAAAAAGATAATTGTTTTTTCACTGTCAGGGCTTTTGTTGATGGGAATAATCAGTTTGATAATGTCAATTCATTCTTTGGGAAAAAGAGGAGAAGAAGAGATCGCTTCCGTAAAGACAATGATGATGACGGAAAAAAAAGAGAAGCTTAAAGATCTTGTAAAGAACACTTATGCCATTATGGAATCCAGTTATAACTCAGCACATGATTCACAAAAGGTGGCCCAAGCCTACAAAGAAAAACTGAAAAATATCGTAGATATTACATACAATGCCATACAAAGCATAGATAGCAGATCTGATTTAACAGTCGATCAGAAAAAACAGTCGGCATTAAATATTATAAAAGATATGCGTTACAACAACAACGGTTACATATGGATCAACGACATGCATCCAAAGATGGTCATGCATCCCATCAAGCCTTCTTTAAACGGCAAGGATCTGTCTGACTTTAAAGATCCCAACGGCAAACATCTTTTTAATGAGTTTGTAAAGGTATGCCGTGAAAAGGGAGAAGGTTTTGTAGATTATATGTGGCCGAAACCCGGATATGATAAGCCGGTTCAAAAATTGTCGTACGTCAAACTTTTTAAGCCATGGAACTGGATTGTGGGAACCGGTATTTATCTGGATGATATAAAAGCAGTGGGGATACAAAAAACAAAAGAAATAAAATCAGCTATCGCCAGACAGAGGAATGAGTTAATCGGTGTTATCGTCATCTTATTTGTACTTGGCGCTGGTGTGATTACTTATATATCGCGTAAAATTACAGTACCGATCAAAAACGCCGGAGAGATGCTCAAAGATATTGCCCAAGGGGAAGGAGATTTGACCAAGCGCCTAAAAGTGGAAACAAAAGATGAAGTTGGTGAAATGGCCGAATGGTTCAACAAATTTATAGATACGATACAAAAAATTATAAAAGACGTTGCTCAAAACGCGAATCACGTAAAGGATGCATCCGGAGAGTTATCTGAAATATCAAAGCAGATGACGTCTGGTGCGGAACAAACGTCTGAAAAATCAAATGTGGTTGCTGCGGCTGGAGAAGAAATGAGCTCAAACATGACCTCCGTTGCTGCGGCTACTGAAGAGGCCTCGACCAACGTGAACATGGTAGCTACGGCAGCCGAGCAGATGATCGCTACTATCACCGAAATTGCACAAAACTCCGAAAAAGCCAACAACATCACCGGTGACGCCGTTGCTCAGACCCAGAGTGCTTCGAACAAGATCGATGAACTGGGCAGTGCCGCCAATGAAATCGGAGAGGTTGTCGAGACCATCACTGAAATCTCCGAACAGGTGAACCTTCTGGCGTTAAATGCCACCATTGAGGCGGCCCGTGCCGGAGAGGCCGGCAAAGGTTTTGCCGTTGTGGCCAATGAAATCAAAGATCTTGCCAAACAGACCGCCGAAGCGACTCAAGAGATAAAGGGAAAGATCGGAGCCATACAGGGTTCAACCGATGCGACAGTTACGGAGATCGGCCAAATTTTAAAGGTTATCAATGATGTCAATGATATTGTTTCCACTATTGCTACGGCAGTGGAAGAGCAGTCGGTAACCACCAAAGAGATTGCCCAAAATGTTGCCCAGGCTTCACAGGGTATACAGGAGGTCAATGAGAACGTTGCTCAAAGTTCCAGTGTTGCCAGAGATATTGCCAAAGACATCGCAGATGTAAACCAATCGTCAGGGGAGATGTCCGACAGCAGCAACCAGGTTAATATGAGCGCCGAAGCGTTGGCCAGACTGTCCGAGACATTGAATGAGCTAGTAGGAAAATTTAAGGTTTAATTACACGATGGAAAGAGACTAAGGAGAAATAAAATAATACGGTGTACACGCCATCGCAACGATGATCAATTTTAGGAAAGGTAAAACATTGAACCAATTTGGAGTGGCGATGAGTGCCGAAGAACTTGCAGTATGAAATAAGGCGAAGGGTTAAAAAGCAGCGTATTCAAAACTTAAAGGACAATGCCAAAAGGGACAAATGATAAATGATAAATGATAAATAACAAACAAGGAGAAAGGGGATGCTTAAAATTCAAACAACCAAAACAAAATTGATGGCAGCTATGATTACCATGATGGTTGTACTTGTAGCAACTTTTACTGTGAAAAACTATCAACAGGAGACTGTTTTGAGCAATATTGTCATCAGCCTCGCATTTGTTGCAGTATATTCAGCACTTCTTTACTTTCTAGTAGAAAAGTTGGTGAATCGGCCGATCAAAAGATCCTATGATACCGTCAGGGAAATGGTGCTCAAAGGAGATTTGACCCAGCGTATTCCCATGCAAAAGGTTAACTGTTCGGTTCAACGAAAATGTAAACATACGGATTGTCAGGCTTTCGGCAAGAAAACGAGCTGTTGGCAGGAAATCGGTTCAAATGCGCCAGGAGAGATTAAGTGCGGATGTCTCACTTCAGGTGAGTTTAAATCTTGCGTGCAGTGTCCGGTAGCAAAAGGGGTACTTCAAGATGAACTTGATAAAATGGCTGCCTGGATCAATACGTTTGTAACACGGGTTGCAAGCATGATAAAAGATATTGCTATAGACAGCGAAATGTTGAACAACTCTTCTGCTGATCTGTCCGCCCTTTCTGCACAAATGTCCGGGGGTGCTGAAAACATGGCCGGAAAGTCGAACACAGTGTCCGTTGCTGCGGAAGAGATGAGTTCCAACATGAACTCTGTAGCTGCAGCCATGGAAGAAGCAGCGACAAATGTAGGCATGGTGGCAACAGCAGCCGAACAGATGACGGCCACCATTAACGAAATCGCACAAAATTCGGAAAGAGCCAGCAACATCACCGGCGAGGCCGTTGTTGAAACCCAGAGTGCGTCTAACAAGGTCCATGAACTGGGAAATGCAGCCAATGAAATCGGAAAGGTTGTCGAGACCATCACCGAGATTTCAGAACAGGTCAACCTGCTGGCGTTAAATGCCACCATTGAGGCGGCCCGTGCCGGCGAGGCCGGCAAAGGTTTTGCTGTTGTGGCCAATGAAATCAAAGATCTGGCCAAACAAACTGCCGAGGCAACACTTGAAATCAAGGGAAAGATTGGCGCTATTCAGGGTTCAACAGCCGAAACGGTGACCGAAATCGACCAAATTTCAAAGATTATTAATGATGTCAATGAAATTGTTACCACAATTGCATCGGCAGTTGAAGAGCAGTCGGTAACCACCAAGGAGATTGCCGGAAATGTTGCGCAGGCATCACAAGGAATTCAAGAAGTGAATGAAAATGTTTCACAAAGCTCAACCGTATCCGGTGAAATTGCAAGCGATATTTCCGGTGTCAATCAGTCGGCGGGTGAGATGTCTAACAGCAGTGCCCAGGTGAATCTAAGCGCAGAAGAAATGACCAGAATGGGCGCTAAATTGAATGAGATGGTCGGCAAGTTTAAAGTATAGTCATTTGTCATCGGTCGATAACCATAAGTTGTTGGTTGATGATGGTCAAAAGTAGAACATCACTAAATAAATGAATGTTTATGGCAGATGACAGAGGCCGGAAGGCTGAAGACAGTGGTTTGAGAGCGAGTAATTCTCAAAGCCAAATGAAAAATAACGATGGAGGTGCTAATCGATGACACAACCAGCACATACTGAAATTCACAGTGATACCGTAGAATTGGCAAGCTTTTATGTCGGAGAAGCCTTATGCGGAATGGATATTTTGAAAGTTCAAGAAATTAACAAGCTCATCGAAATGACAAGGGTACCTCAGGCACCGGAGTATGTCTTGGGAATTTTAAATTTAAGAGGCGAAATCATTACCATTGTCGATCTTGGTAAAAAGTTGGGTCTAAAATCAACCGAATTGACCGATAAAACACGTAATATCATTGTCAATTCAAACGGAGAACACATTGGTTTAATGGTAGAACAAATCAGTGATGTGATTCAGGCGGAGTGGGAAAAGGTTGAGGCACCACCGGCCAACATTGGTGGCGTACAGGGAAAATATTTCACCGGTGTATTCAAAACCGAAGACCGCTTGATTGGAATATTAGATGTAGAAAAAGTACTGGAAGAAGAAAGTTAGTCATTGAACTTTGATTAATTAAAGAGGATAGCTAGTGATTAATGATATACCCCTAAAAGTTTTAATAGTAGACGATACCATCGTTTATCGGAAAATAGTAAGCGATGTTCTTTCTGACTTGCCCGATGTTGAAGTGGTGGGATTCGCTCATAACGGAAAAGCGGCGATAACAAAAATTGCTTCTCTAAAACCCGACCTTTTGACGTTAGACATTGAAATGCCGGAAATGAACGGCCTTGAAGTCCTTGAATATATAAAAAAGGAAGCGCTTGATGTGGGAGCCCTCATGCTCAGTACTTTGACCCATGAAGGCGGTGAAATGACCATGAAAGCTCTGGATTTGGGAGCGTTTGATTTTATTCTCAAGCCTCAGGAAGGAAACATGGCTGAGAATACGGAAACCTTAAAAAAGACCATTATTCCAATATTAAAGGCATTTACCCGTCGGAATGAAATAAAACATCTACTCAAAGGAAAAATAGGTTTAAAAACAGCCAACAAGGAAGATAAAAATTTGTCGAAATCGGATCAGGTTGTTCAGCGTATGAATTCAATCACGGACCGGATGAGACAAAAATCTGAAATTATAGCCATTGGCATTTCCACGGGAGGACCCAAGGCTTTGGCTCAAATGATGCCGTCTCTACCTTCTAATTTAGGCGCTCCAATTTTAATTGTTCAGCATATGCCGCCAATGTTTACCACGTCGTTGGCTAAGAGCTTGGACTCCAAATGTTCTTTTGAGGTTAAAGAAGCAAAAGACGGAGAACCTGTTCTGTCAAATGTTGCATTTATTGCGCCCGGCGGCAAACAGATGAAAATTATGGCGGGAGCCGACGGCAAAAACCGAGTACTTAGAATTACCGATGATCCACCTGAAAACAACTGCAAACCATCTGTGGATTATCTTTTTAGATCCATTGCACATCATTATGTGGGACGTGCAACCGGAGTCATCATGACCGGGATGGGGTCGGATGGGCTTTTGGGACTGGAACTAATGAAAAAGAGTGGATCCACCATCATTGCACAGAACGATAAGACGAGTGTTGTTTATGGTATGCCCAAAGGACCCATAGATGCAGGCATTGTAGATATTATTGCTCCACTGGACATGATAGCCAGCGAAATATGCCTTACGGTAAAACATACAATGATGAAGAATAACATGTAGCATCATTTGATAACTCAATAACCCGAATCAAAAACGATCCAAGCCATAGAACTAATGACTGTTGACTCATGATAAAAGTTGCGACAGATGATATAAAAGCAATATCAAAATATATTTTAGATATTTCGGGAATCGACCTGAACGAGGGTAAGGCGTATCTCATTGAAACAAGACTTGGCGGTTTGATCAAAGAATATGAATGTTCTTCTTATAGAGATTTATGCAGTAAAGCTAAAACAGATTCTAATAAGAGCATTGAGAATAAAATCATCGATGCTATATCAACAAATGAGACGCTTTTCTTTCGTGATTCAGGACCGTTTGAAGTTCTTCAGCACAAGATTTTGCCGGATTTGATCGACAGGAGAACAGAAAAATCTTCCGGACTCCTTCCCATACCGATCCGAATTTGGAGCACGGCCTGTTCCACAGGACAGGAGGTTTACAGTATTGCCATCGTATTAAAAGAGCTTTTGCCGGATTTAAATAAATATAATATCAAGTTGCTTGGCACAGACATTTCCGATTCTGCTATAAAGCAGGCAAGTTATGGCACCTATAATAAATTTGAAATTGAACGCGGACTTTCAAAGGAAAAACTACAAAAATATTTTATTCCCAATGGGGGGAATTGGAAAATAAGCGATGAACTCAGGGCCATGGTTTCATTTACTAAACGGAACATATTGGAATCTTTTATGGGTTTAGGTAAATTAGATATTATATTCTGTAGAAACGTCGCCATTTACTTCGATCTTGAGGAAAGAAAAAAGCTGTTTGAAAACATTGCCAGCGTTTTGGAACCGGATGGATTTCTGATTATCGGTTCTACAGAATCCTTAACCGGAATTTGTCCTATATTCGAGCCAAAAAGATATTTAAAGACGATATATTATCAATTGAGATAAAGTAATTTTTTAACTTATGTTTAAAGGAAGAATAAAACATCGCTAAGAGGTGACCTATGAAACAGCTAAGAATACTTGCTGTTGACGATGATCCTTTCACGCTGAAGATGCTTGATAAAAAGCTGGTCAAAGAAGGTTACGATATTGAAACCGCTTCAGACGGCGTTGAGGCTATAAAACTTATTTCACAGAAATTCTATGATATCATTATTACGGACCTGGTAATGCCGGGTGGAGTAGACGGAATCGACGTGTTGGAAGCCGCTAAAACTCAAAACAAACAAACCGAAGTTATATTGCTGACAGCTCATGCCTCGGTTGAAAATGCGGTAGAGGCCATGAGAAAAGGCGCTTTTGATTATCTTCAAAAGCCGGTTAATTTCTATGAACTGACACTCCGCATGGAAAAAATAAGGGATTACAAAAAGATGTTTAAAAATGCCCAGGACCTGCGTGAAGCAATGGATGTAACCGAGCAGAATGCCGCTCAAACGATTCAACTCCTTGAGATGAATGTTGCAGAACTTAACAACGTCGTATCTGAGATCCGGCGGGTGATAATGAATCAGAGTATCGATCCAAATAAATGTGTCGCCAGGGTCCTTGATATTGTATCTTCATGATAGATGTTCAGGTAATAGGTTTTAAAGAAAATAATTATGAAAAAAGAACCGGAGACAACGAAAGAAAAGAAGCAGATGAAACAAACCGAATCTTCGACGTCCAACGAAAATATCATGCACTTTAATTTAACAGATATAATTTTTGACTGGGACGGACTTCTGCATCGACTCATGGGGGATGAAGACATTGCCAAAGAGATTATTGACGATTTTCTGAAACAAATACCTGTCAATTTGTTTGCTGTAAAAAAAGCTTTGAATGAGGAAGATTTGCTACTTGTCCAAAGAGAGGCCCATGTCATTAAAGGCGCATCCGGGAATGTTGGTGCCTTGGCCTTACAGGAAATTGCAGAACAGATCGAAATTGCCGGTGAGGAAAAGGATCTTGTTAAGGCTGGATCGTTTGTTGCAGAACTCGATACACAATTGGAAATTCTAAAAAATAAATTGGCTCAGTCGAAGGGTTGAGCGCTACGTGAGCGTATTATGAAAATTTTAATCGCAGAAGACAATGTGACAACACGGCGTATTTTAAAAACCATTCTTGTTAAGTGGAATTATGATGTGGTCTCTGCCTGTGACGGAAACGAAGCATGGCAAAAACTCCAGGAGAAAGATCCTCCTAAGCTTATTATCCTGGACTGGATGATGCCCGGTATAAATGGAGTTGAAATATGCCGCAGGCTTCGTCAGGCAGATCATGTGGAGGTGATGTATATTATTCTGTTGACTGCACGTGATGAAAAAAATGATATTGTAGAAGGCCTTGGGGCCGGTGCAGACGACTACATTGCTAAACCGTTTGATACACAAGAGCTTCGTGCTCGAATCGATGTTGGCCGACGTGTTGTTGAATTACAGACAGCTTTGTTGGAAAAAGAAAAACTTCAAGTGATTTTTGAAATGACCGGTGCCATATGCCACGAATTGACTCAGCCAATGCAGGCTATTTCCGGAAATTCAGAGCTTATGCTGTTGTGTATTCAAAAAGACAATCCTTTGTATCGAAATGCTAAAGCCATTAAAGAGCAGGTTGAACGAATGGGAGATATCACCCGGAAATTAAAACGGGTGACAAGATATAAAACCAAGGATTATATAAATAGCAAAATCATCGATTTAGACAGTGCCGCAGCGCCATAAGGATTCGGGAGTAAAACTTGAGTATTTATAAGCGATCTCAAAATAATCTTTTGGCCCAACCTCGGCGTTGGAGCCTCGTTTTAAGTCCTCGACATACTTGAGTATGCCTGCCTGTCCCGGTATTTTAACGGGGCGGGTTAAAACTCGGCCCCGCCTTTTTATCCCGCCGGGTTTTAGCGGGGGATCTTGAACCAAAATCTTTATTTTGAGATAGCTTCTATAAAAATAATCTGCTTAAGGCGGGTTAAAATATGAGTTTAGAAGGGCGGGGCGTGTCATCTGACACAGAAATTGGGCAAAAATGAAAGCGCGAGGTCTTAATGTGTCAGGATTGAACAGCATCTATTGGCAGATCAACCATAAATTTAGTATATTTTCCTTCTAAAGCCTCAAATAAAAGCTTTCCTTTATGATTATTAACGATACCATGACTTATGGATAGTCCCAACCCGGTACCTTTCCCTGGTGGTTTGGTTGAAAAGAATGGATCACAGATTTTATTCAAGATGTTTTTAGGGATTCCTGTACCACTGTCATAAATGGTGGTTCGAATAAAATTTCGACCTTCAACTTCTTTAATTTCGCATTTGATATTAAGAAATTTCTCTCCACTCAATTCCAGAGGTTTCTGCTTCAAACCATAATGCGCATTGTTGAGAATGTTTAAAAAAACCTGTTGAATCTCATGACTGCGCACTTTTATATCGGGAAGGGAGTCCGGGACATCTACCGATAATTGTATCCCATCTTTTATTAATCGTTTCTCTATGAGGCCAAGGGTGCTTGAGAGGATGTCTTTAATATTGGCAGGGTTTTTTTCTTCATGGCGATTTCGGGCAAAAGAAAGCAAATTTTTTACAATTTCTGCAATGCGATCCGCCTCTTTAATAATTCTGTTTATAATATCCTTTTCCGCGGGTTGCTCTTGGTTCAAGTCTTTGAGTATTTCGGCATAACCGATGATGCCGCTTATTGGATTGTTTATCTCATGAGCAACTCCGGCAGCCAGGGTGCCGATCGCCTCCATTCTTTGGGCATGCTGGAGCTGCGCTTCTATTTGTTTTTGTGAGGTAATGTTTTTTAATATAATAAGAATGGATTTGTGTACATCGTTTTTGATGGGAATGATGTTCAACATAACTTGATTGTTGTTTATTTCAAAGGACGCATCGTGAGTGACCATTCGTTGTGTTTCTTTTTGAAAATTTAAAAGACCTTTAATCTTGTTTTGATGTTTTTCAATGAAGAGTTTCGTAAAGTCTTTAGACAAAAGCGTTTCTTCTGGAATACCGATGATTGAGACGGCCGCAGGGTTTGCATAAATAATTTTAAATTCTGCGGTGAGTTCCAGAATTCCTTCGGAAATATTGTTTAGCGTGGCTTCAAAATGGTTTTTTGAGGCCAGCAACTCTTTTGTAATTTGTCGCCCATACAAATTTTTTCGTCCAAGTATTTCCTTTGGCATTTCGTGGGGTCGAACCGTATCTAATTGCTCCAATATTGTGAAAATGTGATCGCCCATTTTGTCAAAAGGCCCTTTAGCAATAAAGGCATCGGCATCGTAATCCAAAAGGTTTGTCTCATCTTCAACAGCAAGAGCAGAGAGAATGACGAGAAAAACTTCTTTGAGCTCAGGCTTGCTCCGAACGATCCGGCAGAGCTTTTCTCCACTGATATTCGGCATGACAAGGTCGGCAAAGATTACATCAGGAATGTTGGTTTTTAATATGTCAAGTGCTGAAAGACCGTCGAGGGCCGTTAGGACCTGATGACCTTTTTTTTCAAGCAAGTTGCTCATAAATTTGAGCATTACTGGATGGTTATCCACAACCAGTATTTTTTTCATACCATCATTTTCCTTTAATGTTTAAATTGTAAACCTTATTTTTTTGGGGAAGATTCTCAAGATTAAGCACCCTCAAAAACTACCGGAATTATCCAGCTTTTCTTGAAATATCTCAGCAGTTTTAGCCGTTTCTTCCAGCTTTCCATCACGTGTTGTTTTTTCAATTGATTTTGCAAGTTCAAGATAGTCATCCAATCCAAGATTTATTGCAGCACCTTTTAAAGAATGGGCGATTCCGGAAATCATTTCAATATTTTTATTGTTTATGGCGGACTGAAGATTTTTAAGATCGGATTTGCTGGTCTCAATAAAAAGTTCAACCAGCTCTAAATATTCATCTTCTTCCAACCCCAGTTTTTCTGATATTTTTTTGGAATTCAAAACAGCTCCTTTTTATATAATTATAACAGGTTTCAAACGCTTTTAATGGAAAATGGGTTTTTCGGCCAAACGTTTATTCCCGAAGCATCAGACTCGTAATTTAATCCGGCTAAATAGAGTTTTGAATCGATTGTTTGCCGGAAATCCATTTTTCGATAACCTCAAAAAAGATCTTTTTATTAATCGGTTTTGTAATATAGTCATCCATACCGCTTTCAAGACACTTTTCCATGTCCCCTTTTATGGCACTGGCTGTCAATGCAACTATGGGAACACGTTTCTTATAAGTTGAAAGATCGAATATTTCTTTTCCTTCGAGCTTTGAGCTTTGAACGATATTTTTTTCTTCCCATTCACGAATTTGATGAGTGGCTTCTATTCCATCCATTTCAGGCATTTGCATATCCATAAAAATAAGAGCAAAATTTCCGGATGAAGTAATGAATTTGTCAACCGCCTTTTTTCCTGTATCGGCTGTTTCTACCTGATAACCGGCTTTCGTCAGCATCATTTTTGCCAACTTCTGATTGATGGGATTGTCTTCGGCCAAAAGGATGTGTGAAGAATTCTTTTCCTCGATCAGAACCGAAGATGGGGCTTTAAAGTGTTTCCGAGTCTTAGGATCTTCTACATCTCGAAGCCCACTTTTTTTATCTTGTTTGTATAGGACATTCTCCAATATCTGGTACAGTTTTTCCCTTCGAACCGGTTTGCTTAAAAAGTCGTCAAAGTCAGCTTCATTGTCTTTTTGTTTTTTATGGTCCAAAAGTAAAGATAATGCAATTAGAGGAAGGTCGCGGATCGAAGATTTAGCATTTCGTATTTGCTTTGCGATGTCATACCCATTTATAACCGGCATCTTTATAACAAGTATGCAAAAATCGATTGGATTGTTAGCATCCAGAGCCTTTTGTAATGTAGGCAAGACATCTTCTTCCTTATTAAGTGCGATAACATCCATACCTGCTGAGGTCAACATTTTAGTCAATATATTCAAACTATTGAGGTTGTCATCAACTACAAGTATCTTTTTGCCGGAGAGTGTCGAAGGAGCAACAATTGAATCTACATTACGGTCCGTTTTGTCCAGCCATGCAGTAAAGTGAAAGATGGTTCCGGGTTTTCCGTTGCATGTGCGATTGAAAATTGACGGTTGATGATGACTTGGTGTTTTTGAACGATCTTGCAATTTACAATATTCATTGTTCAGATGAGAATTGACAGGGCTTTCCGCCCAGACATCACCCCCCATCCTGTTTGAGATTTCCTTGCATATCGAAAGCCCCAAACCTGTACCACCGTATTTTCTAGTGGTCGAACCGTCAGCCTGTTTAAAAGGTGCAAAGATAGTGGACAATTTGTCTTTTGGAATACCGATGCCGCTGTCGATCACTTTTGCATGAATCTTTACTTGGGTATCATTTTCATCTTCAGCATCTATAAAAAGCTCGATTTCACCGGATTCGGTAAACTTAACTGAATTCCCGATAAGATTGGTCAGTACTTGCTGGAATCGTAACGGGTCTCCTTTGACAAGTGAAGGAAGACGATCTCCGATGTGGCAAAGAATTTCAACAGATTTTGATTGAACCTTTGGGAGGGTGAGTTCACAAATATGGTATGCAATAAGTTCTGGATTAAACTCGGTATCCTCAAAATCGAGCTGCCCGGCTTCTATTTTAGAAAAATCTAAGATGTCGTTAATTAGTGCTAAAAGACTGTCACCACTTCTTCGTATCGTTTCCACGTAATCCCGTTGATTTGGAGTAAGGTTGGTATCAAAAAGCATTTCCGTAAAACCTATAATTCCGTTCATTGGTGTGCGGATTTCGTGACTCATGTTGGCGAGGAAGTGACTTTTGGCTTTATTGGCGTTTTCTGCAGTTTGACGCGCTTGTTTAAGGCTTGTGTTGGTCTCTCGCAACTGCGCTGTTTGCTGCGCAATCTCAGATTTAAGGGTTCGTGAATACTCTTCTTGTTGCTGTTGGATGATTTGGTAGCCACGATGATTGTCCTCTAAAATTTCCTGATATTTATTTTCAAGGACACTGAATTTCCGATCATATTGGGTCCTTAGAGTGCTTAAAAACTCCTGTTCATTCTGGAAGGTAACCTGGGACAGAAACAGTTCAATACACAATTGAACAGCAATGGATTCATATTGTTCGATGAATGAATCGGAACCATACTTTGCCAAACGATATATTAATACAGCATCTAATTCTTGAATAAAGATTGCGTACACAAAATCTTTTTCATTCAATTCGAAGAAAAACATGCCTTTTTCTTTTTGGGAACGATGGACGATCGTGTTACAAATTTTGGATGATAGAACGAGGTTGTCTCCATACAAACAGTCATTATTATCATTTAAAACAAGTTGGAACTTTCCTTGGGGCATTCTTTTTCTCAAAAACAAAAGAAATTGTTTGAGCTTTGTTTCCTGATCTTCAAATTCGCTAAAAATATTTCCTGGGGAATACATCTATATTACTCCTCGTTGGTTGCATAAAGATCTTTGGCTTTGGACATCTCATTCGGCAGTTCTCTGACTAGCGCTTTATACTCTTTCACATTAGCACGAATGTGGGTGGCCAAGGGAAGTGAAAGTTTCGCCTTCATTCCAGGAATGGCGGTATAATCCAACTGAGATACAATATATTCCGAAAGTTGAATGACTCCTGTAAGGCTTGAAGGGGAGACATGATCCAGCGTTTTGTGATGGTGTTGAATGCCTTTTTGAACTTCAATGGGAAGTTGCCACTCTTTAGCCAACAGATGTCCGATCTCGCAATGATCGGTACCGACAATTTCTTTTTCGTAATCGGTAATCGGCTTAGAATTTTCATCATATGTGTTGCATACAATAGAAAATAAATCGGGTGCCGTCTGATCTTCGACAATCATTCCAATGTCATGAAGGATACCGCACAAGAACGCATCTTCTCCATTTAAACCAAAAACTCGTTCCATAATCATTTGACTGCAGATACTGACTGCAGCACAATGAAGCCATAAACGGTTTCTCGAAAAAACGTTCTTACTTTTTTTGTCCTTGAATATCTCCTTCAATCCTTCAGTAACGATCATGTTACGCAAGTTATTGATGCCGATGACGACAACGGCTCTGGAGATACTATTGACTTTCTGCCTCAGACCATAATAAGGACTGTTGGCGCCGCGCAGTAATCTCAAAACAAGGGTTGGGTCCATTTTGATCATTTTTTCAAAATCCTGCATCGTGCTGTTTTCATCAGAAATCAGTTTGGTAAGCTTAATGGCAATATGGGGCAGGGTTTTGGCTGTGGTAAATTTGTTAAGCAAGCTTTTTGCAGTCGGCATTTATTGGTCTCCAAGATGATAATTGAACGTTTCAAAAAATCTATATTGCATCGAAATTAAAATCCTTTATATGACAAATTTTTCATGCCACAAAACCCATCATTTTTATCCAGTGAAACTTTCTTCTATTTCACCGGGACTATTACTTGGTTATTCCAATTGGGGTGAAGCCCCTAAGCTCTTTGCAATGCAAAATGGTAGTGTTTTACTCCCTTTTTGTTTTTAAGCACAAATTATGCCAAGGTTTTGATTATACATATTATTTAACTTGTTAAGGTCTTATGGAGTATTTTTACCCAATAATTTTTTCCTTTCCTAGTAACAACACCTGCAATTGGGAAAAACCTATAATAATAGGAATGAAATATTCTTAAAGAATGAATCAAAACTTGAGAGAGTGTTAGATTTCTGACACTCTCTAAAAAAACCAACGTATTTTGAAAATACATACTATTGAGATGTCCAAAAGCATAATATAAATTGTCTTGACAACTTTACCAATTAGTGCCAAGATTCATTTATGCTCAATTCACTCTCTCCAATTCCATTATATCATCAGTTAGCAAACATTATCCTGGATAAAATACGCTCAGGAGAATATCCGCCAGGCTCAAAGATTTTATCCGAGAATGAACTTGCTGCCCTTTACGGCATAGGAAGGCCTACGGCCAGACAGGCGACGGATCTTCTGGTTAGAAAACGCATCCTGATGCGTAAGAGGGGTTCAGGAACCTTTGTATGTGAGCTGCAAAAAGAGGTTGATCTTTTTTCATTGGCCGGCACAACATCGGCCTTCAATAAAAAAGGGATAGAGGTTACGACGCATATCCTCCAAAATATTCGGCTTGAGCAAATCAGATATGATCCGGAAAATCCGTTTTCAAACAAGAAGGCTTATTTTTATTCTAGGGTCAGTCGGGTTGAAAAGGTGCCGGTTCTTATCGAAGATATGTATCTCCATGATATGTTGTTTAAGGAGATAGATAAGATTGACCTGTCTTGCCGATCTCTTTCCCAAGTTGTCGATGAACACTATTACATGAAACCCGGCAGCGGCAGGCAGAACTTTAGAATTGGCTATTTAAGCGGCGAAAAAGCGAATACTTTAGAGGTTACGCCAGAAACTCCAATTCTTATGGTAAAACGATTTTTGAACTTTGATCAGATAAAAAGCGCTATTTATTCAGAACTTTATTGTCGAACAGATCAATTTGTTTTTTCACAGACTTTGGGAGCTTATTCGTAAATCAAATTGAGTAATGATAAGAAATATGAATTTTTAATGAATACGGAGATATTGCGATGAAAGACAGAGGCTATTATGAAAATTTCGGGGGGGCTTATCTTCCTGAAATCCTTATTGCCACCTTTGATGAACTGGTTGAAACATTTCAAGCAGCAAAAGACGATCCCGATTTCTGGCGAGAATATGTCGATATTATGTCCACATATTCTTGCCGCCCCACTCCGCTGACGTTTGCAGAAAACCTAACGCGAAATTTTGGCGGGGCGCGCATTTATATCAAGAGGGAGGACCTCAACCATACCGGGGCACACAAGGCCAATAACGTTATGGGGCAGGGACTTTTGGTAAAACGAATGGGAAAAACGCGAGTCATTGCAGAGACCGGTGCAGGCCAGCACGGGGTGGCCACAGCTACCATGGCTGCGAGATTTGGATTCAAATGCACCATCTATATGGGAGAGGTCGATGTCCAACGACAGCGTCCAAATGTATTCTGGATGGAGCGATTGGGTGCAGAAGTTGTTACGGTACGGGAGGGGACCCGGATCTTAAAGGATGCCATTAATGAATCTTTCCGGGACTGGGTGACAAATATGGATACCACCCATTATGTTTTGGGCACGGCATGTGGGCCTCATCCTTTTCCGGAAATGGTTTCTTATTTTCAATCGATTATCGGAAAAGAGGCCAGAGAGCAAATCCTTGAAATAGAAGGCAGGCTCCCTTCGCGCATTTATGCCTGTGTCGGCGGAGGGTCCAATGCGTTGGGGATTTTTCAATCTTTTCTTGATGATCCGGTTGAACTTGTGGGCGTCGAGGCGGCAGGAAAAGGATTGGAGACCGGACAACACGCGTCCCGTCTTTCTTCCAAAGATGCCAGCGTCGGTGTTGCCCAGGGATATAAAACATACTTTCTTCAGGATCATGACGGCCAGATGAAAGAAACTCACAGTGTTGCA
>Ga0209940_1000024_pt1 | contig 33656 bp, 31 predicted proteins | sample SalPonF2_B_D1_MG_FD_185726 | JGI IMG/M metagenome (GOLD analysis project Ga0209940, IMG submission 185726) | Salt pond soil microbial communities from South San Francisco under conditions of wetland restoration - Salt Pond MetaG SF2_B_D1_MG... ...
TTTTGGACATATTCGTTGTCTTGGCAAGGTTTCCGATGGTTACGCACTCAAGACCCAATTGGCTTGCCATATCCAGACCGGCTTCCAAAACGGTAAATTTGGTATCCTTTCCTTTTGTCATACCGACAAAATAGTACGATCGTTCGTACTTGTCAAGTAAAAAATCTCACCCGTATATTTTCTTTAGAATTTGATATGCATTCTCATTTTCTGCTGTAACGGGGCACGCCGATTCCGATGATTTGATTTTGGAGCACCAATCACCGATCATGGTTTGGCCCCGAAACTCTCAATTAGGGTTCTAACTGAATCTTGATTATCTCCTTTACCTAAGTTGACAAGGCACAAAAAACGACTAATTATGTCACAATGTGGCATGCATCCGGGCCGGATTAAGAAACCCTCAATCAAGCACGATGTCATAATGTTAAAAGGGAAGGTCAGAGTATCAAAAAGGAAAGATAGAATATTTTTTATAATACAATTTTTCAGCAGCTATTTTAGGAGGTGTTTTATGAGTTACCGTCGAAAAATAATATCGTATTTCGTTCTTTTTCTCTTGTTCGTTACCGTTTCAAGCGCCCTTAGTCAAGATAAGGATTTTGATAAGGTCCAAATTAAAACTGTTAAGTTATCTGAGAACGTGTATATGCTTTTGGGAAGCGGTGGCAACATTGGTGTTTATGCCGGTGATGATGGTGTTTTTATAGTGGACGATCAGTTTGCACCGCTTACAAAGAAAATTAAGGCTGCAATTGGAAAAATCAGTGATAAAAAAATCCGTTTTGTGATCAACACGCACTGGCATTTTGATCACGTGGGAGGAAATGAAAATTTAGGTGAAATGGGTTCGGTTATCATTGCCCATGAAAACGTTCGCAAACGGATGAGTAAGGATCAATTTATTGAATTTTTTCAAAAGAAAGTTCCCGCTTCACCAAAGGTTGCATTGCCGATAATCACTTTTACTCGAGACATCACATTTCATCCAAGCGAAGATGACATTCATGTTTTCCATGCGAGCAATGCTCATACTGATGGCGATGCGATTGTTTATTTTCGAAACTCAAACGTGATCCATACCGGTGATATTTATTTTGCAGGCCTTTACCCATTTATAGATACATCAGCGCATGGATCGGTAAATGGGGTGATTGATGCCGCACAATACGTTCTTTCAATTATTAATGATGATACAAAGGTTATCCCTGGACATGGACCATTATCAAACAAAGCAGAGTTAAGCGCTTATGTTAATATGTTGATCAGTCTGAAAGCTAAAATTAGCAAACAAATATCGGCCGGAAAAACTCTAGAAGAGATTCAGAGAACTAAACCTACACAGGAATTTGACGAAAAATGGGGTCATGGCATGTTGACACCGGATCAGTTTGTGCAGATTTTGTACAAGGATTTGTCTGTGAATCAGAAATAAGTGGACCAAGGTCGCCCATTAAGTCGAATTTCGCAACGTGCAACGCAAAACCTGCACCCCACAATTATTTATCAATTTCCAGATTTTTTTCTTACCCGGACGAGGGTAATTGTGTATACTTATTTCTGAATTTACTCGGATATTTTCTTTCCAATTTGATATGAACTCTCATTTTCTGCCGTAACGGGACTTGCCAATTCCGATGTTTTAATTTTAAAATAGTCGTCGAAGTTTGACCAGAAACCGGAAATAAGGAGACGCAACATGTCACAATCTGAACTTTATGATCTGGCCATCATCGGCGGAGGTCCCGGCGGCCTTTCAGCCGCCATCTATGCCATGCGGGCGGCCTTAAAGACCGTGCTCATCGAAAAAGGGGTGCCCGGCGGCCAGCTCAACCAATCCGACGCGGTGGAAAACTACCCTGGCTTCGAGAATATCAGCGGCAGCGAGCTTTCCATGAAGTTTGCCCAGCATGCCCGCGTTTACGGTATCGAGGAGCTCAACGACGAAGTCACGGTCATTGAGCCGGGCCTCGAATTTCATACCATACGCACCGCCGGCGGACAGGTGATCCAAACCCATGCCGTGATTTTGGCTACGGGCGGTCGCCCCCGCAAGTTGAACATCCCGGGAGAAGATGAGTATTACGGCAGCGGGGTGTCCTATTGCGCTGTGTGTGACGGCTTTTTTTTCAGAGGTAAAAATGTCATGGTTGTTGGGGGAGGAGATGCCGCCTGCGAAGAAGGGCTTTATCTGGCGAAATTGGCTGCCAAGGTCTATCTGGTCCATCGTCGAGATGCGCTGCGTGCCAGCATGATCCTGCAAAAGCGCGTCGAGGCGGAGTGCAAGATGGAGGTTTTGTGGAACGCCGTCGTCACGGAAATCAAGGCGGATACCGACGGTGTTAACGCTGTAACTCTTCGGGACACCCAAACCGGTGATAAGAGCGACCTACCCACCGACGGTGTATTCATATTCATCGGCTTTGATCCCAACAATCAATTGGTGCCGGCCGGTATTCGCATGTCCCCGGAGGGTTTTGTGATCACCAATGATCAATGCGCCACCAACATCGACGGCATTTATGTGGTGGGTGATCTGCGGGAAAGGTATGCCCGACAGATCGTGCTGGCGGCAGCCGACGGCTGCATGGCGGCCCTGTCGGCCGCTCATTATGTGGAGACCCGAAAGGCCAAGATGGAAGACCCCACCTGTGCTTCGCCGGAGTGAGACAAAGTATCGTTAATCGAGGAATCGGGGTTAGAAAACCTTTATCGAGCTTTTTTAACGCAGTTGCGGCAGGGGTGTAATGATGCAATCCAGGAACAGAAACAGAGATCACCTGAATCTACTTTGCGATATCGGAGAACTGGCCAATCTCATCATCGGCAGTACCGATATCCAGGGGTTCCTTCAGCAAACCGTTGAGATGGTGGCACACCACCTTAATGCCAATGTAGGCTCCATCTATCTTTACGATGACACCACCCGGGATTTGGTGCTCCAGGCTACCGTCGGTTTGAATCCGTCAGCGGTGGGCCAGGTAAGAATGAAATCCGGTGAGGGCCTTGTGGGAAAAATCTTTGAATCCCTGAAACCCATTTGCGAAGGGCGTGCCAGTAGCCATCCCAATTTCAAGTACTTCGAAGAGGCTGATGAAGATCCTTTTGAATCGTTTCTAGCGGTTCCGATTCACAGGGGAAAAGAAAAAATCGGCGTTCTGGTGGTACAGCATGAACATCCCGATTATTTTGATGAGATCGATGTGATGGCCATGCGGGCCATTGCTTCTCAGTTGACCGGAGCCATCGAAAACGCCCGCTTGATGATCGACCAAAACCACAAGACGGTTCCTTCCCAGGGAGACGACCTGATGGAAAGACTCCGTTTTATTAAAGGTAAAACAGCCTCGGGCGGATTTGCCCATGCCCCGGTTACGGTGTTGAAAGCCGATGGTGAATCCTTGCTGTCCCATCGACCCGATTCCGAGTTTGTGTCCGCACCCCAGGATTTTCTCAAAGCATTGGAATCAACCAAACAACAGCTCACGGATTTGCAGGATCGCCTGGCTCAGCGTTTGCCGGAAAGTGCATCCCTGATTTTTGAAGCCCACTTTATGATTCTCAAAGATGCCCGATTTGTGGATGCGATGCTGACAAAAATAGAACAAGGGGTATCTGTGCCCGAAGCGGTTCGAGATGTTGCCGGACATTATATGGCTCTTTTTTCTTCAGCTCCCAGTGCCTATCTGAAGGAGAAAGCCCAGGACATTGAAGATCTGGCTCGGCGTCTGCTCAACAACCTTTGCAAAAACACATCGGAAGACACGGATCATACCGAAGGCCGGATTGTTATCGCCCGGCAACTCCTCCCGTCCGATTTGCTCAAATTGGCATCCGAGGATATTAAGGGAATTGTTTTGGTGAGCGGCGGGGTAACGTCCCACGTTGCCATCATTGCCCGGTCTTTGAAAATTCCCATGGTGATTGCCGAGCGCAGCGATTTGATGGAGCTTCCGGATGGTACGCCTATGCTTTTGGATGCGGATATCGGAAGCATTCACACCAGACCATCTGAAACGATTGTCCAGCGCTTTGAAATCCGCAACCAGACACAAAAGGCCGAGGATGAGGCCACCCGTCCCATGCCTGCCCAAACAAAAACCCGCGATGGCGAATCGGTTAAACTGCTGGCCAATATTAATCTGCTCAGTGAAATAAAACTGGCCAAAGACCTCAATGTCGAGGGAGTCGGATTGTACCGAACCGAATTCCCCTTTTTAGTGCGATCCAACCTTCCTTCCGAAGAGGAGCAGTATTTGGTCTACAAACGGCTGTGCGATGAAATGGGCGACCGGGAAGTCACCATCCGAACGCTGGATATCGGCGGCGAAAAATTGCTGCCGTATATAGAAGGCATAAAGGAGGCCAATCCCGAACTGGGTCTCAGATCGATCCGCTTTTCACTGCACCACCGGGAAGTATTTCTCCAACAGCTAAGAGCGATCTTAAGGGCCGGTGCCGGTGTCGGTGCCGGAAAATTAAAAATCGTATTTCCCATGATTTCCGCCATTGATGAGTTTCGCCAGGCCCGTCACGCAATAGAAGAAGCCATGGTTGATCTGGCTCGCAAAAAACTGCCCTTTTATCCCGCACCCGCCCTTGGCGCAATGATTGAACTGCCGGCGGCATTGGATATTATCCATGAATTGGCCAAAGAAGCGGATTTTTTTTCCATCGGGACCAACGATCTTATTCAATACATGCTGGCGGTGGATAGAACCAATGAAAGGGTTGCTGCCTATTATCAACCCTATCATCCTTCTGTTCTCAGATCCCTGCACCGCATCATTCAGGCTGCTGTCAAGGCTGAAATTGAGGTGACGGTCTGCGGTGAAATGGGCCATGAGCCAGAATTTATCCCCTTTTTTATCGGTGTCGGCCTCAGAACCTTTAGTGTTGATCCGCATTTCTTGCGCTATGTTCAGGAGACGATCGTCGATCTCAGCGTAAGCGACGCATCTGCTTATGCCAAGACACTGCTGGCCGAACCAACATTGGAAGGGATCCAAAAATTGTTAAGATCCCAAACTGAGCGGCATCGCCACGTTTCATAACATCGTTTCACGATTATATTTTCATCTGGATATGAATTTTCATTTTCGACGGCAACAGGGCACACTTATTCTGTTGATTTGATTTTAAAGCGCAGGTCAAGGTTTGATTTGTGCGGTAACTAAAGACCTCTGGGTTTTAATTGCAGCACGGTTTCTCCAAGGCCTCTTCATCCCCGCTTTGACCACCTGTCTTGCAGCCTATCTGGCAAAGGTACTTCCGGCAGCGCGGCTAAACGTGGTCATGGGCTCATATGTTTCTGCAACGGTCCTCGGTGGATTGGGTGGCCGCTTGCTTGGCGGGTGGGTACACCCGCCATTGCACTGGCGCTATGCTTTTGTATCTGCTTCGATTCTCATCCTCATTGCTACATTCATCGCGTTTGGGTGGCTCCCGCGGTTTTCAATTACTTGCCATTTCGGATGACTGCGCCGCCCTTTAGCTTCTCCACCGAACTAACGACGCTCCTTTATTTCGTGTATATCGTGGGAAGTTTCATGGGGCCGGCAGCCGGTCGAACCAGCAACCGCTTTGGAAGTGGAAACACTTTACTGGGGGGTACCGCCGTTTTAGGGGTTTCATGGACGCTTATTATACTGCCTTCAACTACTGCGGTCGTACTCGCTCTCTTAGGTATTTGTGCTGGGTTTTTTGCCATCCATGCCACGGCTGTTGGTTCTCTTAACCGTAAGCTTTCCAGCGGCCAAGGGCGTGCGAATGCTCTTTATGTGTTGTTTTACTATATGGGGGGGTGGCTTGGAATTACCTTATCCGGATTTGCGTATAAACAGGGCGGTTGGAGTGCTGTGATATATATTTGCTTGTTCTTTTTGGTCATTCCATTAAGCGCGGGTATTGGAGAACGCAAAAACAGACGCCGCAGAATATCCACATGAACAGGATGCTCGTAAAATCGCTCAATTTAGGTTTTAACAAAAATCAAAAAATGACTTTATAACTTTGGAAAATCCATCCTCCGCTTCTTTGAAAGGATTATGCGGATATTGTCACTGTCCACTCCAACAGCCGCTTCTTCCCTTTGCTAAACAATTTAAACTCGGAAAATTTATTACGATTTTGTATCGACGAAAAAGTAAAACTTCAAACTTGACGGTCTTCATGGTCTGTTTTTCAGCTTTTCTAATGGGGGATTAACTCCCAGGCTAAATATCTCATATTCAGTTTCGCCAATAAGGAACTCTTGGAGCTTTTGCTCTATGGATCTCCGCAAATCGCTATTTTTCCATTCATTCCAATATTCTATCCTTCGCCAATTTGAGACGATCACAACCCGAAATGGATCTTCATGGTCCCACATCGTCTCAGAGGTTATATACCCTTCCTGATCCATGGCTCCAAAACGAATTTCCTTAATAACCTTATTAATTTCGTTAACATGCCCTTCTTTGAATCGTCGCTTTATTAAAACCTTAACCGGCATAATAATTTCCTCTCGTTACATGGCTGGTATTTAAATTATTTCCTCACCATCCAATAAGGAAATATTCTTGACCCGCTTTTTTATATATCACATAGTAGTATTAAATCCCAGAATTTTTTTAGTGCGGTTGTTAACCTATCGGACTTACTTGGTAGTTTGTTTGGTTCCTTCGGCAAGCTGATTCAAAAATGCATACGGGTTGTCGTATGTTGGAATTTGAATAGCGATCTTCAATTTTAGGTTACATCCTTGAGCATTGAAAATTTGCATTCAATACAATTCCGAATTTTAAGAGATACGTATTGTAGACTTAAAGGCAACACTCCTTTTTCACTGTGTGATTGAAAAAATAAGACTATGTGCCGTCTTCAAATTTACATTCTCGTAAGAGTTCTTCCGGTGTAATCGTGTAAAGTGCGTCCAGCATCGAAATCATGAAACTTCCCGGCGCAGACGCATTTTTTGCTGCAACTTCTCCGGCCAGCCCGAAAAAGGCCAGTGCCGTAGCCGTTGCACTGACAGGGTCTCCGTCGACCGATAGGAACGCGCCAATTGTCACCGTAGCCGTGCAACCGGTTCCGGTGACATATCCCATAAGAGGATGACCGTTTGAGACCCGTATCACTTGTTTGCCGTCTGTAATCAAGTCTGTGGGACCTGTAACGGCAAGGACGGATCCAAGTTCGCCGGCGAGAATTTTTGCCGATTTCGCAGCAGCCTCAACCGAATGAATCGAATCAACCCCCTTGGTTTTTGAATCGTCCTTCCGGAGGGATAAAATCTCTGATGCATTCCCGCGAATGACGCTGACGCGGGTTTTTCGGATGATTCTTTTTGCGGCGCTTGTCCTGAGTGATGTTGCGCCGGACCCGACAGGATCGAGTATGATCGGTGTTTTTGATTCCGATGCCTTTTTCCCCGCTTTTATCATCGATGCGATCCAGTCATCGGTCAGCGTGCCGATATTGAGAACCAGAGCCCCGGCAAAGGATACCATTTCTTCCACCTCATTTGAAGCGTGGGCCATTACCGGTGATGCACCCATCGCCAATAGGGCATTTGCGGTGTAGTTCATTACCACGTAGTTGGTGATATTATGAATCAACGGCTTTTTCTTTCTTATTGCCGCCAGATTCCGAGCCGCTTTTTCTGATAAACGTTTCATGTCATACCTCGCAGTTATTTCAAATTAAGTCCTCAATTGAGCCTAAACAAAATAAGATTTTTTTAATAAATTTATATCTCAACCCAAATTCAATTTGTGCTGAATCATGTATCCTAAATTAGCGAAAAATCAAATAGGCAAACCCAAGAATAAAACATATGGTCTTGGGGACGTCATGCAGAATTTGTAGTGATCTGGGCAAATTGATCATTGATTAGTTACTGTGTAAGCCACGGTCTTCGAGGCGTCGGCGACAGTCTTCTTGTTCAAAAAGACGGCAGGATACGGGTTTGATATTATGGATGGCACAAAAAAAGCGGGGTTCACCAAAGTACTGAAACAGAAATGGGCAGAGTTGTTGATTTTCAAATGTGTCACCTGCAAGGAAGCCAAACCAGTGATCCGGATAAACAACACCTGTCGGCGGATCCGGTGGTACGCCCCCGATCTTACAGCATGCTCCGCAAAGCGTGCACCACTGACCTGAAGGAAGGTGGTGGCGGGTGCCGTCCACTGGTATGCAGGTAACGGTGTTCGGATCAAACAGGGTTCGAATGTCGTGTCGAATTTTTAGAAAGGCTGTGGCCCATTCCACGAGTTCTTGGCCCAGGATCGGTTCCAGATCCCATCGTTTCTTGTTGATAAAAAACCGCATGCCGACCACATCGGCAAATATCGTCTGCGCCAGCATGCCTAAGGGAAAGTAGGAATCCGGTAGTGCCCGCAACAAAATGGAGACATCTGTTTCGCGATGAAAACGATCCAGCAACTGCTTAAAAAACCGGTTTGCAACATGCTGTTGTACGGTATCCGGTCTGCTCAACAGATTTTGCTGTATATCGGCAAACTGTTTGAACAATTCCGTGATATGATGCTGGTTACAGTTCATAAGGGGATGCTTTTTTTACTCTCATTGAGTGTAAACAAAATGAAGAAAGCCAATTATTGTTAACGATATCGGACATAATTCAGGATAAAACAAGCATGTTATAATCCGCAAATAGGGGAGTCATAAATTTATAGATCAGATCTTCATTTAGTTTAACGCTCAATAACAGTTGAAAATCATTATTTGTTATTCCGTTTCCAGTTTAACCTCTTGGCTCTTGGAATACAAGTGATCGAAGCAAGGAATGCAATTGACGCCGATAGCGACACCCAACGCAACCATGATTTCGGTTTTTTGATCCATCTTATAACCTCCTTTTCATTTGGTTTCAATCCCCCTGACGTTTTTCTCTGTGGGACGAAAAACAGGAACAAAAAGTTACGCTTTTTCATTGTTGAGCAAAAAAAACTTTTCAGGCAGTTTTTCTTCAACAATGTGTGTGTTTGCATGGTTTTTGCATACGAAAAAAAAGAGATGTCTCAGACTGAATATTATATATCAAATTAAAACCTTCATGAGGATAGCTTACAAATGTTTGAGTTAATTAAGATAGGAAATGAAAGCGTAAATGACGTGGTCGAGTGTAGATCTGAAGCGAGAACCATTTTGGATGAGTATTACAGTGTTCAGTTCTTTTTAAATGAAAAGGGTCCAGGCTACCTATTCAAATTACGGAATATTTCCTCAAATGCGCCCTGTATACTTGTTAAACAAGATTCCTCGGTGCTTAAAGAATTGGAAGTTGGCGATATACTGGACATGGAATACAATCAGCCTGAATCATTAGGCGGCAAACTTTTTAAAACCCAAATTGCTTCAAAAAATTCCCATGATCGTTATACAGGGCATTCTATTGTCGAGTTATCTATCATCGACAATCAGAATGAGTAAAACGATTAAACCAAACAGATCCTATGGTTCAAAAAATGAATGCGATTTCCTTAAGGGAAAATAGAGAATCTCTTGTGATAAAAAAGGGTTAATTCTCCAAAAAGACCAACATATCCAAAAAATTCCACGCAGAAACAAGGACATACCTTTCGGAATGGAAACGCAACATAATATTATTGGGTGATAAAGATTCAATAATGACTTTGCGTTAATATTTTGACACTAATAGAATTTAGGGACTTCGCTCCAATTGGAATAATGGATTAATGGGTTAAAGGGATTTTTTGACGATTTAATTGTTTATCCTTGCGCTTATTCCCAATATTCTAAAATTCTATTATTCTATACCGGTGGCATGAATAGATTGCATTAAAAGACATATGATTTCGAAAAGTTGTGGAATTTACGAGACGTATAGTTGTGAAATTAAAAAACTGAAAGCCGTAGCAAAATCCTATACGGCTCTGGAAAAGTAGGATATCGGGGCGCCACGTCACATCCGGTTTTATCCATAAAGGCGCTGTAAAAAATAATTCATCTGTTTGTACCACCAGGGCCAGTCGTGATTCACGTTGTAGCCCCAGAAATCGATCCAAGCCGGAATCGATTTTTCTCTAAAAAGGGCATCCAGGGAGCGCGTGTCGGCAATGGCTTCCTCTTCCCAGGCGCCTTGACCCACGCAGACAATGATTTTACTGTGCCGGTAGTGATCCAGATACCAGGGATCGTTGATTCCCGAAAGATAGTTCACGGGAGAATTGAAGTAGACGGCAGGTATGTCGGCGGCCGAGAGTCCGAACTCGGTCCGATCCAGCCGATAGAGGCCGCTTAAGGCGATGGTGCCTTCGAAAACATCCGGATGCTTGAGGAAAAAATTTACGGAGTGATAGGCGCCCATGCTGCAACCGTTGGCCATCACCCGTTCATTCGGTGAGCGGCAGTGATCGCGGATAAACGGGATCACCTCTTCGACCACATAGCGGTCATAGGCTTCGTGCCGCGCATTTCGATCCGCCGGCGGAACGGCGAAATTGTACCAGGATTCTGCGTCGATGCTGTCTATGCAAAACATCTTGATCTTGCCTTCATTGATAAACCCGTCAATGGCGTTGATCATCCCCATGCCTTTGTAATCAAAATAGCGGCCACGGGAGCTGGGAAAAACGATAAACGGTTTTCCCCAGTGTCCGTAAATTTTCAGGGCCATATCCCGATTCAGATTCGGGCTGAACCAGTTGTGTTCTTCAATATGCATAGTTAGTTTCCATCCATAAATGGCCTTTTTGCCCAATCTCTGCGTCAATCTGCGGAATCGCTTGTGCGGCGTACAAAAGTAGGCCTCCGCGCAATTCCTTGATTTCCTTGACCTTGAACAAAAATTCTCATTTCTGGATTGGAAACTTTCATATGTCCAAGATTGGTTCGTGGATGGGCATCAGTTAGGTTCGGTTGCATGAATGAAATTAATGATCTCAAAAATATTGTCCAATTTTGCTGATCTAAAAATATAGCCGATATCGCCCAAGGCACTGCTGAACACGCCGGGAACGCTTGCCACCTGGACCATAAAGTCACCGTAACGGGTCATAATGTCTTCATGTCCGTGACGATAACGCTGGTTGTTTTTGCGGCTCGTGTAGCAGCAGTGATGCTTGCGTGTAAAGGGAAGTTCCGTGCGCCGGTGCACCAAAAGCTCGGCCCATACCCGATAAATATCGATGTCACAGGCATAATTGAACATGTCGGTGGTAAAGCCCCCCGGCGGGCGCATGTTCACTTCCAGTGCTGTATAAGTGTCGGGGGCGGTTTGAAAAAATTCGATATGAAAAAAACGCTCACTCACCTCGAACGCCTTTATGCACCTACGTCCGAGTGCTTCCAGGGCCGGGGGAATCTCCCGCAAAGAGTAGTAATAGATGTGGCGCGCTTCGTTGACCGTTTCCATGATTCCTTGACTGAACGTATGCGCGGTGTAGAACACCAGGTTGCCGTTTCGGTCGGCCAGTCCGTCAAAAGAGTAAATGGTGCCGGAAATGAATTCTTCCATCATGTATTCCACTGCTGGCTTGGCGGCAAAGAACTTGACCAGATCTTCATCACTGTCCAGGCGATAGGTATCCAGGGCACCCACACCGGCATCGGGTTTGGCCACTACCGGATAGCCCGTTTCTCGGATCAACCCTTGGGCGTCCTCCATGGTCTGCACCACCCGTCCCCGGGGCACCGGCACGCCAACCTCCCGAAATTTATCCTTCATCCGGGATTTCCGGCGGATGGCGTCAATGTCGCGGCCTCGAACACCAAAGATATTGAAATCGTCACGAATCCGGGCTTCGGTGCTCAACCAGTACTCGTTTAATGACTCAAACCGATCGATCTTGCCGTACTTGTGGGTGAAAAAACCGCAGGCACGCAGCAAGGCATCGTAGTTGTGCATATCATCTATTCGGTAGTAGTCTGTGAGAGACTCACGCACCTCAACGGCCAGGTGATCGTACCGCGCATCTCCGATTCCCAGTACGTTGGCTCCGGCTTGTTTCAGATGTCGGCAGAAGCTGTGGTAATGGGGCGGGAAGTGAGGTGAGAGATATACAATATTCATGGTTTCTACCTTGGGATACCTGCAAAAATTAAATATTAAAGGTGAATTTGCATTTTAAGATAATAGCCCTTATAAGACAAAAAGAAAAGAAGAGTTTATCTTTCATAACCACCGCCTTTAAAAATTTTCCCAAGAAAGTCTTTAGCCTTTGCTCCAATACATGTTTTTGCATGGTTTTTGCTTGCCCAAAAAAGAGCGATGTTTCAAACTTAATTTTCAAGATCAATTTAACACTATTCCTCTATGTTCCCGTTTTTCCATAAATTTAGCGAAAAATCACTGTCTGCCCTCAATTGACTTCTAAAAGCCCCCCAGGAATAACATCGCTTTTTGCTACCACATATTGTGTTATTTAGTTCTTGACATACAAAATATATAGCCCTATACGGATATTGAACAATTCCTCTTTTAGCATTTGATTTAAAAAAGCGGTTTGTCGTGAACTCCATATTACCCGATGATGGTGGTCGGCGTTCAGGTATTGATCGGTGTCAATTCTCATATAATGGACTTTTTTGCTGAACGAAGGTCTGGCAAAGGAAGAAGACGTTCGGTCGATAGGCGACAAAAACCCAGAGCATCAAATTAATAGAATACTTTAAACGGAAAAGCGCAACAATGATAGTCAAAACTAAAGACGTTGAATTATTATATTTACATATTAATAACAGAGAGGGAAAAAGATGAAGAAATTATTTATGTTTTTATGTGTTGTGATTATGTTTTTTGGAATTTTAGGCTGTCCCTCGGATGATCCGACAACCACGGTTAGCAAATCAAGCGTTACTTCAACACCAATTACCTCTTCTGATGGTGACTTTGATGCAGTTCCCGAGCCCGCTACACTTATACTGCTTGGTTCTGGATTGGTTGGTCTTGCAGGATTTGGACGTAAAAAGTTCTTTAAAAAGTAGTTTGCCGTGAACGCCATATTGCCCGATAATGGAGGAAGGCGTTTAGGCATTGAAAGGCGTCAATTCTCATATACTCAACATATTCCTGAACGAAGGTCGGACAAGAACAGAAGAAGCGGACTCGATAGAAGGCTAAAACCAAGAACAACGAAATAATAAATTAGATATTTAAAAAGGCAGGGTCAGCTAATGGCCCTGCTTTTTTTATTAGTGCAGGTTGCATATACCTGCTGAGACTGTCGAAAAACCCGAAAAAGGAAATTTGAAGACTTCAAGCATTTGATATTATTATATACAAATTTCAAAAAAATGTAGAAATCAGACTTTTTCGACAGTCTCGCTATATATGGCAGGAACTGTAGGCCTAAAATCTTTACAGATATCATAATGCCTGCTAAATAGTTTATTGGCTAAATTGGCAAGAAATGTCAGGTTTTGACAAATCTGATTTTCAAGGGGTAATCTCAAGATATCTGATTCAGGGAGAGATCTATGATTAAACTCGGCAATCCATATAGAGAAATGGCCACCACTTGCATGACGAGACCCATTGCAGAAAAGAAGATTGTCTGGAAGCGGTTTGAGTCGGAACCATTTGAAGAGAGGAGGTTCCAGGCGAAGGTTCTCTCCGGAAGGTTTATTAATTCTGCAGCGTCGGTTTTCCGGAAAGCCTACCCGGAAATCTATGGTTCTCCGCATGAGTTCGTGCTTATGCCGGAAAGATACGAGGAACGCATTGCCCTCGACGAGAACTGGGAGGAAGATAGCCGGAAGAAGGTTTACTGCATGCCGGTGGTGGTGGAACTTGAAACCGACAGGGTGGTTGCAGCAACCATGCTCACGAAGATAGAAAAGAACCTCCAGGTTGAGTTTACCTTTGCAGCAACGCGTCCTAATTATCGAAATAAGAAAATCATGCAGAACTTAAGAGCGATCACCTGGAAGACGGCCCTGTCTTCTGGGGCGGAGTACTTTACCACCTTTCTGGAGACCTGGCACGACATTACCCAGAAGTGGTGTATCAAGGACGGCTGGCAAGTGGCAGGAATTTTCCCGGGAAACTACGTGCGCTGGAAGAAACCGGATCAGGAATATCGGGGATGCACCATCCACTGCTACCGCTTTGTCCGTAATGGTGAAGCTTATGCTACCATTCCCGAAGAATGGAGCCTTACCCCAGAGTTCCGTGAACTCTGGGAAGTTATAGAGCGGATAAACAAGAAAAACAGACAGAAGGGGGATATTCCTCCATGGCTGGCGGAGATGGAACCATCGATACTAAAAGACTTTTAGAGTAATGGGGCAACTTAAGGATTTCTGGCATTATAACAAATCAATTCACCTTAATTTTATCACGCTGCGCTTTTGAAAATCAGATTAAAAGTCACTGCTATAATGGTGTCAATTTCAGGCCTTAAAAAAATGCTGTGATATCATTGTTTCAAAAGGGACAAGTCCATTTCACAGGATTTGCCCCTTTTGATTTTTTGTGGATTTTGGGATATGTGTCATTAGGGATGATGATATGTTAGTTTTTTCGTCTTCTCAAAATAAATTCAGCGCAACCGGAGGTTGAGAAGAAAGACAAATCGGCTTAAAATCGAACAATTAATATTCAAGATGCAACCCCGGATGCTTCTCAAAGACTATTTAAATGAAAAGGGGACATTCAAATGATCAAAGAGATTGTCGCGCAGGAGCTTAACACAGAAAACTTCATCGATGGGAAGGTTAAAGAAATCCAACAAGTTGTTGGGGACGGCATGGCGATCAATGCGCTCTCGGGAGGCGTCGATTCGTCCACGGTTACGATGCTCGGCCATCGCGCTTTAGGGGACCGCCTTAAGACCGTGTTTATCGAAAACGGTCTTATGCGTGAGGGAGAGTCCGAAAAGGTTGCCGGTCTTTTTAAAAAGCTTGGGGTCATGGTTGACGTTGTCGATGCACAAAAAGAATTCTTTGCCGCACTAGAAGGAATCACGGGTCCGGAAGAAAAGCGCGAAGCCATTACCCAGGCTTTTTACCGAGACGTATTCGGACGCCTCGTCAAGAAAAGTGGCGCAAAACACCTTCTCCAGGGAACCATATTGACCGATATCGACGAGACCGTCGCAGGGATAAAACGGCAACACAATGTCTTTGAGCAGCTCGGAATCGACCCGAAAGAGACTTTTGGCTATCACATTATCGAACCGCTCATTCAGCTTCGCAAAGACGGCGTTAGAAAGGTTGGTGAGGCTCTGGGGCTCCCACCAGAGGCCTTTGACCGCATTCCATTTCCGGGTCCGGCACTCGCGGCACGTGTGATCGGTGAAGCAACCCCGGAGCGCATCGAGACGGTTCGAAAGGCAACCGTTGTGGTCGAACGGCTGCTCAAGGGCACCGGTGCATTCCAGTATATGGCGATCCTACATGAAGACCGCGTGACCGGCATGCGTGACGGATTGCGTGATTTTGGTCAGCAGATAGAGGTGCGTTGCTGGGAGAGTGTCGACGCGCGGGTCGCAACACCGACAGCGCTTTCTTTCAAAATCCTCGAGGAACTCGCCAGCGAGATTATCCGCCATGTGCCAGGCATCGTCAGTGTCACGTACAACATAACACCAAAGCCCCCTTCAACGATCGAAGCGGTCTGACGATAATGAAAGCGTTATCAGCCTGAAATGTACGGGTTACGAGATAAAAAGATCTTTAGTAGAAAAGTTGGGATCACTCGTGAGGTTCACGCCGAGTCGCCTCAATCCGGCCTCATCTCCCGGTGTAGGGATATGGGTCATATGGACTTCACACCCACGGAGTTCCTCCAATTTTTCCATGGCTAACTGGGCGGCAGGATTGACGGTTGCGCTGATGCTGAGGGCGATGAGGGTTTCCACCAGGTCGAGGCTGAGGGTCTTTTCATTGAGCACCTTGGTTTTGAGATTTCGAACCGAATCGACAATGTTGGGCGGGAACAATTTAATCTTGTCCGGGATTTCGGCTAAATTCTTAATGGCGTGTAAAATAAGGCTTGAAGCCGCGTGAAATTTCGGTGAGTTGTTTCCGGTCACGATGGTACCGTTTTCGAGCTCGATGGCCGCACCGCAAAAAATACCCTCGTTGCCTTTACCGCTCTCCTGTCCTTTTATGGCCGCGGTGCATGCCGGTTCGACCACTCGCCGGTATTCCAGTTCCAGGTTGAAGTCTTTCATCAAAAGCTCAACCCGTTGAACCGTTTCCTTGTCCGTCAAACCCATGACATATTCGCACCGATACCGGAAATACCGCCGAATAATTTCCTGTTTGGCAGCTTCCTGTGTCGCTTCATCGTTCGTGATGGCAAAGCCGGCGCGATTGACCCCCATATCCGTGGGGGATTCGTAAAACGGTTCGCCGCCCATTATTTTTTTCAATATTCGTTTCAGAACAGGAAATACCTCCACGTCACGATTGTAGTTGACGGTCTTCTGATTATACGCCTCCAGATGAAAAGGATCTATCAGGTTAAAATCCCTGATATCAGCGGTGGCGGCTTCATAGGCCACATTCACCGGATGCTTGAGAGGCATATTCCAGATCGGGAAGGTTTCGAACTTGGCGTAGCCCGCAAAAATGCCCCGTTTGTAATCATGGTATACCTGAGAAAGGGAGGTGGCCAGTTTTCCACTGCCAGGTCCGGGACCGCTCACGATGACCAGGGGTTTATCTGTTTCGATATATTCATTGGCGCCGTATCCTTCATCGCTGACGATCAGATCGATATCCGTAGGATACCCCTTGGTGTACTGATGGGTGTAAACCCGGATGTTTCTTCTTTCCAGTTTATTTTTAAACTGCAGGGCTGACGGCTGGTTTTCAAAACGGGTAATGACAACCCCTAAAACGTCGATTCCCCAACCCCGGAGATCGTCGATGAGTTTGAGGGCATCGGAATCATAGGTAATACCGAAATCAGCCCGCATTTTTTTCCTTTCGATATCGCCGGCATAAATGCAAAGCAGAATGTCGGCCTTATCTTTTAACGCCTGAAGAAGCCTCATTTTTATATTGGGATCATAGCCCGGCAACACCCGGGATGCATGATAGTCAAATAAAAGCTTGCCGCCGAATTCAAGGTAGAGTTTATTGTCAAATTTTTTCGCACGTTCGAGGATTTCAGATTTTTGCTCCCGGATATATTTTTCATTGTCAAACGCCGTATTCGCTGCCATGCTATACTCCTTGTTCTATTTTAGAATCATGAACATCAACTTTACCCGAAGGGATTTTTTATTCCATGAAATATTCACCAACAAATGTTTTAAGTGTGGCTAACAATAAAATCAATATTTATTTAAAACTTAACGCAATTGGGGTCACATTTTGACGCAATAGGCCCCTTAGGGACATTTTAAGTTTCCGGCAATTGAAAAAACAAAACGCCGTAATGGCGCTTTCGGATCAAATCTTGATCGGTGATCAGTGGACGAAGGAAATTAACTTTTCATACGGATAGTATTAATAGATACATGCCATAAGATTTAGGAAAGAAACCCGGGTCGTGTATGCGTTTTTACATTTCTTTATGAGACAAAGAATAGCTTTTACCCGAATATTTCATGAAAAAATTTAGATCATATTATGCGGCTATAATATTTCCCCGGTAATAAACAAAAGGACGCTTCGAATCAATACAAGTAGTCTTGATAGACCGGCTCGAACATCAGAGATTTGACATGGGTTGACAGGTCATCGGGTTTCGGGTTCGTTGCAATGTCTCTTTTATAAACCACCTCGGCTACGGCGGTCGCGATGTGTGCTGACACCTCTCTGATTTTTGTCAGCGGCGGATAAATGCATCCTAGTTTATAATCTTCTTCTGATACGAGTTCAGCCAACTCTTTTGCAGCGATTAGGAACATCTCATCGGTCACATGCCTGGCCCCTGCCGCAATAGCCCCCAACCCTATACCGGGAAAGATATAAACGTTGTTTCCCTGACCCGGCACATACCTTTTGCCGTTGAAGGTGACAGGTCCAAAAGGGCTTCCGCCTGCAAAAACAGCACGTCCTTGAGTCCATTGATACGCTTCTTCCGCCGTACATTCGGATTTGGAGGTCGGATTCGAAAGGGAAAACACGATGGGTCTTTCATTGTGCCTTGCCATCGCTTCCAGTACCGGCCGGGTAAAGGCTTGTGGCTGACCGGAGACGCCGATGATAGCGGTTGGCTTTAACGTTTCAACCGCAGTAAGAAAGTCAGGAATGAACTCATGATCATGGGCATAGGAACGCTTTTGCCGGGCTAATTTTTTACGGCTTTTTACGACCAGACCTTTGGAATCCATATACCAGCACATGTTCCGGGCTTCTTTTTGAGACATGCCTTGGTCTGTGACGGCAGAAACGATGAGATCGCCGATTCCAATTCCCGCTTCCCCGGCACCGAGAAACAAAATTTTCTGCTCCTTTAGATTTCTTCTTGTCATTCGCATCGCCGAGTAAATTCCGGCCACCGCAACACTTGCCGTGCCCTGAATATCGTCATTAAAACAGCAAATCCGGTCCCTATACCGTGCAAGCAAGCGGAATGCGTTGCGGTTGCCGAAATCTTCAAACTGAATCAGAGCCCGGGGAAATGTTTCTCCTACCGCCATGACAAATTCTTCAATCAGTTCATCATAGGTCTCATCATAAGGTCGCAAATTCTGTAACCCCAGATAGAGTGGGTCAGTTAATAATTTTTCGTTATTCGTTCCGACATCAATGCACACGGGCAGACAGGATAAGGGATGGATGCCGGCACAGGCGGTATAAAGGCAAAGTTTTCCAACGGAAATTCCCATTCCGTCAACCCCGAGATCCCCGATCCCGAGGATTCTTTCGCCGTCGGTGACGACGATAATACGAACGTCTTTGTGGGGCCAGTTTTTTACAATTTTGCGTATCCGCCCCTTGTTGTTTGCTGCAATATAAAGGCCGCGGGCTTTCCTGAAAATATGCGAAAACTCCTGACATGCCTGTCCGACTGTAGGGGTATAGATGATCGGCAACATTTCTTCGAGGTTCTCTTCAATCACTTTATAAAATAAAGTGATATTGCGATCGAAAAGCGCCATCAGTGTAATATATTTTCCAAGATCGGTAGGTTTTCTGCGGACGCCTTCCAAAACCTTGGCACATTGCTGTTCCATCGTCAGAATCCGTGGGGGTAAAAGTCCCCGAAGCTTTAGTTTGTCGCGTTCCGTTTCAGAAAAAGCCGTTCCCTTGTTCAAAAACGGATCCTGAAGCAGTTTCAGGCCGACAGGTAATTTTTTTGGAATGTGAGGCATTGTCCGTGCTCCTTTCTGTGACTCTAATTGACGCTGATGCTCAATGGAAAATTATGGATTAATCGGGAATAAATGACAATATTCATTCAAATTGCAGCGTCATCCACATCAACGGGGAAAGGCGTCAGGTCTCGATCAGTGAGTAGTGGTCTTCGGAAGTTAGCATAACATTTTATTATATTTGATAAATCCAAAACAATCATAAAAAACCGTGTGCCGACAGAGTTATGCACAAAAATCTATGCGGTGATGCACATTTTTCTGTGCATCTTTTAAACCCATCCGCCACAGTCACTCCTTACATGATTTGGTAAAATAAAAATTTCATCCTCTCCGACTATTTCTTCTTGTTCGCCATGGTATAAGTCATAAAGCCTCCGCTTAGGTTTTTTGACTTAAAACCGTTTTGAACCAGAATTCTGTGCCCCAGATACCCCCTAAAGCCTATGCCACAAAACGCGATGTAATTTTTTTGCTTATCAAGTTCGGATAGTCTGCTTCTAAGCTCATCGATGTAAATATGCAAAGCGCCTTCGATCTTTCCCACACGGTTCAACTCAAATTTGGTGCGAAGGTCTATCAAAATCGCACCGTTTTTTTGAAGCTCTTCAAGTTCACTCCTATGGACGATGTCCATATCCCCTTTAAGAATATTGGCAGCCACAAAGCCGCAAATATTGATAGGGTCTTTTGCCGATGAATACGGGGGAGCATACGCCAGTTCCAGCTCTTGGAGGTCGTAGACGGTCATTTCACCCCGAATGGCGGTGGCAAGCACATCGATTCTCTTGTCTACCCCCTTTTTACCCACGATTTGAGCCCCCAGCACTCTACCGGTGCCCGGGGAAAAAAGAATTTTAATCGATGTGTTGGTGGCACCCGGATAATAGCCGGCATGGGAACCGGAATGCGTGTAGGAAACCAGATAGGGAATGTCGTGCTTTTTCAAAAATTTTTCGTTGATACCGGTGGATGCCAGAACCATATCGAACACTTTGACCACCGAAGTCCCCAGCGTTCCGGTAAAGATGGACGTTCTGCCCAGAGCATTGTCTGCGGCAATACGCGCCTGTTTATTGGCAGGTCCTGCCAGAGCGGTCAGTGTGGGAAATCCAGTGACGATGTCTCTGACCTCCACCGCATCTCCTACAGCATAGATATCCGGATCGGAAGTTCTCATGGTGTCATCTACCGCAATGCCGCCGGTTGGGCCTATTTTCAGACCCGCCTGTTTGGCCAGTCTATTCTCGGGTCTGATCCCTACGGAAAGCAGCACCAGGTCACATTCAATTTCGCGTCCTTTTTGCGTGGAGACCAAAATCCGGTCACTTGCTTTTGAAAATGATTTTACGCCGTTTTCAAGCTCGAGTTCCACGTTTTTGGCTTCAAGATGTTCATGAATCAGGGCCGCCATTTCATAGTCCAAAGAAGGCATCACCTGGTCGAGCATCTCCACGATGGTCGTTTTAACGCCTCTCTCGGTCAGATTTTCGGCCATCTCGAGGCCGATAAAGCCGCCGCCCACCACAACGGCGCATTGGGGATTGCGTTCATCCACAATCTTTTTGATTCGGTCTGAATCGGGTAAATTTCGAAGGTGAAAAATATTTTCCAGTTCAATGCCCTCCAGGGACGGCTTGATGGGTTCGGCCCCGGGAGATAAAATAATCTTGTCATAACTTTCCCAGTATTTTTCCCTCGTAGTCGTATTTTTTATCTCAACTGTTTTTTCTTTAGTATTTATACCGACGACTTCGGAGAAGATACGCACATCAATGTTATAGCGCTGTTTGAATTTAGCCGGTGTGGCCAAAAGAAGGTGATCGCGCTTTTTGATGACATTTCCGATATAATAGGGAAGCCCGCAGTTGGCAAAGGAGATATATTCTCCCCGCTCAAAAACGACAATTTCAGCATCTTCGCTCACTCTTCTCGCCCGGGCCGCTGCTGTAGCGCCTCCGGCAACTCCACCAACAATAACCAGTTTAATGCCCATATTTTCCCCCCAAAATAAGTTTATATGTTTCTATATGACACATGATATAGCATTAAGGATTAAAATCGAGCAACCATTTCCAGCAAGGGATGATGCAAACAGTAGTGCCATTCATTTTTTCGACAAAACGGCTTAGATTTGTTGTGCGCAAACTTTCTCCATTTCAAAGCTCATCGATGGGCTGACGATATATAACAGCAAACTGTTTTTCGGGTATTTCTTTTTACGCATATGTTACTCAGGTTCGGGCCAGGTCGCTGCGTTTTCCATCAGTGCCTTGACCGGTTCGAGACCGTAAGGCGATCCTTCTTCGATGGCTTTGAGTACGGTCCCTCCTCCGGTGAAAAAATAATATTTAGCGTCATCCATGGCGGCCAGATACAGGCCGGGACTGAGGTTCTTGAACTCCTGGAGAGTGTCGCCTCCGCCGTAGAGCTTTTGGGCTTGCCAGTTCCGGTCGATGGTTTGATCCAATTCCTTGGAACCCTCATAAAAGTGCGGGGTAAACCCCATGACCGCATTTACCAAAATGGTCTTAGCCGAGCTGATAACGTTGGCTACTCCGGGAGCATCGAAAGATTCCGGGGCCACGTCGAGCAGGTATCGGTACTCTTCCCCCGGTTTAAAATTCCTGATGTCGAGCGTCCGGAACTTACCTTCCACACGCCCCTCAAGGGTATCCGACTCGACCACGAAGGGGAGCTCTACTATTTTTTTGTTCTGGCGGTCCTGCCGGACCAGTTCTTTGGCTGCACGGATGTCATCCTCGCCGACTCCGGCCACCCGAACATCATACTTGGCGCACAAAAAGGTATTGTAGATAACTCCGCCCAGCAAAAGGTGGTCAACCTTTTTGTAGATCTCGTTGAGCGGACCGATTTTGGTGTCGTATTTGGCTCCGGCGACCACGGCAACGAAGGGGCGTACCGGCTCCAAAACTTGCTCAAGAAATATGAGTTCTTTCTGCATAAGAAAGCCGGCGTAACTTGGCAAATACCGGGCGACGTCATAGGTGGAGGCATTGGGCTGCCAGGAACCGAATGCGTCATTTACAAAGACGTCCGCCAGACCGGCCAGCTGCAGCGCAAAGCGCTCTCTGGTTTCACCGGTAGCCTCCTCGCCTTCGAACCAACGCGTATTGGGCAGATAAATTCCGCCGATCCGGTGGGCGCGCAGATCCCGGATATGCCAGTTGATGGAGGTATCTACCTGCCGGATACCGACGTCGGGATCAACTGGAAACCGAGGCACCGAAAATTTGGTGTGAAGTTTGCGTTCCAGATAGTCAACAATAGGCTGGACCGAAGTATTGTTTTCCACTTTGATTCGGCCGGTCTCTTTTTCCCTGGGCCGGCCCACGTGGGACATGAGAATAAGCCGTCCGCCTCGTTCCACGATGTTGTACAACGTGCCGATGGTGGCATCGATGCGGTAGGGATCATGAATCTCTCCTTTTTTAACGACATTGTGGTCCACTCGCACCAGAACAATCTTGTCCCTCAGATCAGCGTTCTGGATGAGGGGCAAGCGAGAGTCTAATTCCGTGCTGTTCATGACGATAACTCCTTATTTTTTTGGCGTTGAATCCATTTCCAAAGCGCTTTTTTTGAGATATTCCAAAGGGGCATGGGGGCAGAGCCAGCGAAAAGTGATTTGGGCAACAGTCCGTTAAGTTTCGGACCCATATTTTTTTAAACGAATATAGAAGAGATCCTCACTTTTAATTATTTATCAATTCAAATATGCAATGTCTATCATAATTTTTTGACCCGGCAAAAGCGAACAAATTCCTCGTAGGCGGAAAAAGAACGGTTGCAAAAGGAAAACTGCAGGGGGGTTTTGAGAATGCCGGAGCTGCCTGCCACGAATTGAATTAGCCTTTGCAGGTCATTTTCGGGTATAATGAACTTTTAATGGAGGGAATTCCGGAAGATCATTCCCTCATTGCGAACCTTGATATCATCAGAGAACAAATCGATAAAATGGGAGCGATTACAAGAAAGATGGTGATGATCAGAAAATATGAAACCAAACCCGACACCAAGAGCACTATCATCATTGATATCGATAAATTTTCAGATACGATAACATGAGGGGGATACGATATATCTTATAATGACCCGGGCCAAATCCCGATCAGTGAGGGCATGGAATCAGAACCCGGTTTTGACAAACCATCCGCCAGGCAAACGGCCTATTTTATGGCATCTTCAAAAGGTGCCATTCCAATTCGTTCGATTGTTTTACCGAGGCGTTCACGTTTCTCTGCTTTTTCCTGATAGCACTGGACAAGTTTATCGACAACCTGCAATACCTCGGCATCATCCAGGCCCGACACGATTTCTTCGGCGATCCGTGGTTCGGCACCCACATTGCCGCCGATGACGACCGTCCAGCCGTTCTTTTTTCCGATCAGACCAACATCCCGCACCCACGATTCGGCACAGCTCAAATGACAGCCGGATACCGCCATCTTGAATTTGCCGGGCAACTCCTTTGCATGATAGCGCTTGTCCAGCTCCATTCCGATGCCCAGAGCGTCCTGGCGGCCCACTTTGCAAAATGTGGTCCCGGGACAAGCCCTGACACTCCGAACACAAAGCCCCACTGCCGCTCCTTTTTCCAGTTGCAATTCATCCCAAACCTGATCGATATGTTCTTCCTCGAGCCCGACAATGGCAATACGCGCTGCCCCGGTAATCTTGATGGCCTGGGCATTATATTTTTCGGAAACATCGGCAATCTTGCGGAGTAGCTCGGGAGTGACAACGCCGCAGGGAATATGGGGTGCTACGGCATATGTTTTGTTGTCTCGCTGCAATATGGCGCCTTTTTCGCCCAACTTAAGCATCTTTACCTCCTTGTTCGCATTTCATTTTATCGTTTACGGCATTCGGGTTGATTCGCCTTGAAGATACTTGTCATATTATTTAACCTGTGTCAAAAAAAGCAAGCGGTTTTATTATTTTAGGTAATTGATTAAGTTACGGCACCAATGTTATTAAGGTGTCATGGACTTAAATGTATATCATAAGCTGATTCACAGCGAAAATAGGGCTCGAAAATACCTTACAAAAAAATGTCGAAAAAATGGACGTCGATTTTGCCCTCGCTGTGACCATCTAAAACTGTATAAGTAAATATTTTGTCGACGTATCGCTTTTTTATATTGCGGAATGGATTCCTCCCACCCGCCATCGAAAACAAGTGTCTTGCCCAGAATCTAAGGTTTGGAGACATATAAATTGGTTGATGGCGTAAGGAAAAGAGCTTCAAATCAGACGATCCGTATCATAAAATACCCGTTTTAATTCTGTGGGTGCAGGAAATTCAGGTTGGTTAATATTGATATACAGCTCAACGTGATGAAGCTATCTCAAAATAATCTTTTCGCCCAACCTCGGCGTTGGAGCCTCGTTTTAAGTCCTCCGGGTTAAAACTCGGCCCCGCCTTTTTATCCCGCTGGGTTTTAGCGGGGGATCTTGAACCAAAATCTTTATTTTGAGATGGCTTCATGATATTTTCCTTAAATCGCCACCTTTGGAGAACAGTAGTCGGTTGACAATACCGCTATCTTCAGGTATTTGAAATGCAGCCGGTGATGTCTGGATGAAAATCAGACGTATTTGTAAGATAGGTTCTAATAAGAGAATACAGGAAAAGTTATTCACAATAATTGAGAAAGGAAATGTTTATGGGCTACCGGTGCAATGCGGCCAAGGTAAAGGAAATCATAAAATTTCGAAGTAAAATTGCACAAGTCAAACGTCTCTTGGGTTGTGGCACAAACAAAAAACTCAATAGATTAAACACCTGGAATCATTTTCTGTTTTTTATTTTGCTATTTTTTTGCTTCGTGACATCAGGCTATGCTATAGATGTTACCCTCAATTGGACCCCGAATAATGAATCAAACTTAGCGGGTTATGCAGTTTTTTATCGTCAAGAAGGTCAGTCATATAATTACACCAACCCATATTTTGAAACCACTGAACCCACGTGCACTGTTTATGATCTGGATGAAAATCAGACGTATTATTTTATAGTAAGAGCATTCAGTACTGAAGGTTTTCAAAGTGCTAACTCCAACGAAGTGTTTCTTGAAGCAGTAACAACCACGGGCAATTAGCCGCCAACAGGAGACGCCGGCCCCAGATCCGGCCTGTGGGGTTTCGTATATGCACCATAAACATTCATTTTATTTTCGGTTATTTTTCTTACGGTCCCAAAACCGTCACTCTGTTTCATTTCTCCCATAATGGGATTTGTTTTCTATCGTGACTTGGCCCTGAGTTCCAATCGCCGCCCTTTTGGGTATTTATTGGTCTATGCCATTGTTAAAAAGTAAAATTTAAATCTAAAATGCCTCAGAAAAACCAAGATAGCATTGATCGGCATTCGAAAAAAACGAAAATTCGAAATCAAATCAAAATGGAATCAATTGTGATGCTGTTCTCAACCATAGCTGTAACCGGTCTGGCTGTTTTCATTATCTTTTGGTTGTTAGTAGTTCATATAATATAAAGGCATTACCCCTAAGGTATCCGCAAGTTAATAGGGTTAAAACATGTGAGGAAGAAGATAACAGCAATATGCTTTGCTAAAGGGTTAGAAATTGATGTTTTTTCGAAATCCGCTATAGATCGAAAGGGCATTGAACATTTTAAACGGCTGAAACAAGAGTAACATTTCGAGTTTTAGATTATGAATTATGCACTCTTGGCCTTCAAAAAGTGAAAGGAGAAAAAACATGAACAAAGCAGATTTGATCAACGAGGTTGCCAAGGTCTTAAAAACCAAAAAGGATGCCCAGGCGGCCGTGGAGGTTGTTCTTTCAAGCATTAAAGAGGCACTGGGGAAAGGAGACGCCGTATCATTGGTTGGGTTCGGCACATTTAAGGTGACAGAAAGGAAAGCTCGTAAAGGCAGAAATCCTCAGACAGGAGAAGAGATATATATTGCGGCAAGTAAGGTGCCAAAATTTGTTGCAGGAAAGGCTTTGAAGGAAGCTGTGAAATAATTATTTGTTTGTAGATAACCGATAAAGGCAGAGTCAAAATGACCCTGCCTTTTCTATTTGTATGCCCGGCAGTGGGCACTTACTCGATTTTGGTTTCCAAAATAAAACAACCTTAAGTTGTTGTTAAAAAATCTTCCTGCAAAAATAGCCACACAAAGATTTCGAACTTTGATTTCAGATTTAAATTGAGGTTAATGATTCGTATATGCTAAAAATAATGCTATGAAGTATCATCCGGGGATTTCCTATAAAATTTTCTCAAATATCATCTTTTTAATTATCACTTTTTCTGGAATAGTACTGTGCTGTTCCTCTGAAACCAGAGCATATGATTATATTGTTAGACCAGAAGATACGTTAAGCGAAATCACACTCATGTTCACCGGCACCCGGGACTATGAGAAAATTGCACAGCAAAACCGGATTTCAAACCCCGATTTAATATATCCAGGAGATATCATCAGCCTACCTTCATCCAGACCCATTGAAACCCTTAGAAACTACCTTGCCGCAATATATAAATCAGAAGAAATGAAAGCATATAAATTGCTCTCTACCAACACGCGTTCAAATATTTCTTATGATGAATTTAAAAAGGCGTTAGATAAGATAACGTTTTATAATTTAGACTCAATGCGTATCTGTGCAGATTTTATTGAAAATGAGAATCATATCTTACAAATAAAGATTTTGTTAGCACAAGATCCCGCAAGTTGGGGGTTTAACTTAATTAGAGAAAAATACAAGTGGTACATATTGTTATTCGATCTCAATCCTACAAACCCACAAGATGATGGATTTATCGAATGGAGATGCAATGGACCATATGAACCTCCCACGGATACGACTGTGACCCAAAACGAGCCAATCCGTTATGCGGGACGAAGTTGATTTGGCGCCTTTCAGATTCCTTCTAAACATATTTCCAACCTAAAGATGACAGTTTTTTCCTATTTAACCATACTGAATGATCATCAAAAACCATGAACCACTATAGCTGTGCACAGAAAACTGTGCATCAATGCCCAGTTTTCTGTGCATTTTTTAATTCCATATGCTTATTAATTTCCCACACGCTGCAATCAATTTCTTATAAGCCACTAAAAAATATAGGTTTTTACCGTTCTGTGCGCACAAAACAGAATTTGGCACATATGTTGAATAGAATTCTATTTAATACATCCTGCCTAAAGGAGCAAATGTTATGAAATTCAACGTTATGTTCGTTGACGATTCAATGAGTTTTCTTGAATCTTTGCAGTGGTTGTTCAAGGACGAACCTTATTATCTATTTACTTTCGACAACCCCCTTGACGCCCTGAAAGTTATAGGAACATTGGAGTGGGCTGTTGTCGTTGCGGATCGATCGATACAGAAAATGGGTGGTCTTGAATTTTTGAAAAGGGTTCGGGCAGATTCGCCTCGTACAATGGGGATAATCATGAGCGATGATAATGAAATTGCGGGGGAATCTGATTCGTCATATTCCGAATGCGTTTATCGATGTGTCAAGAAGCCTCTGAAGAAAAATGAAATTAAACAAGCGGTGAAGATGGCAATTGCGTATTATGAAACCAATGTCGGCAGCAAAGAGCATGCAACTTCGACGTAAAACACCCAAAAAACGTTGCTTTACAATATGTATTGGTAAGTAACTCAATTTTCGCACCCCAATATTACTATAACATCATAGAATATCAGAAAAACACCTCCTCTTTGTGCCCTATATAGCATCATGTGAGTTTTTTCTATTTACCCATCTCATTCATATAATTTTACCTAAAAAAAATTCCCAGCCAACTTAATTTGTGCCCGATATAGATTTATGAATGGACACTAAATAGCATGGTTCCAAAAAGAGAAATTTTTAAGATTATGAAATGAATTTCATAAAAATTGGCAAAATTATTCACAATATTCGGCAGTGTTAATGTTGTCGGACAATATAACTTTCTGTTATTATGTTAAATACATCTTTATGAAGAATTTGGCACGATTGCTGCATAATGCTTAATTATGCTTAATTATAAAGTTAAAAACATTCGTTGAAACAACATTAACGCAAGTGAGTGCCACCCAACTTCAACACCTAAACAAAAGACCACATGATGGCCAAGCGCTTTCAAGGTTATTCTTAAAAAGGGGGTTTGAGGTGGCACTTAATAAATGGCTTCTCTGGTGTGCGTGCATCTTATTCTTCGGTCGAACGTATATATTTATACATAATTTTAGAATGCACCGAAGTTAATAACGGCATTTAGGGAAGCCTTCATATTGTGGGACCTAAATTGAGTGATTTTTTACTCGATCTGCACCGATCTCTTGCGCATCAAGGATCTGCGAAAATCCTCGACATATCCACGGGTATGGCTGCGGTTTTCGCGAATCCTTATGCATCAAGATTTCAGCACATTTCTTCGCAAAAAATCGCTCAACTTAGGTGGGAATAATTCTATGCTGATAAAAGAAGCCATTTCACACTCAAAAAGACCTTGGATTCCCTATGTTTTTCCCTTTGCTCTCTTTGCAGTCTGCATCTATACGGGTCTCCTCTTCAATATTTCTCAAAGCCTGATGTATCCAATAAAAACCGTTTTGGTTGCTTCGAGCCTGATTTACTTTTGGAATGTCTACAAACAGGAAATACGATTCTCATTTAGCTGGCTGCCTGTCATCTCCGGAATTTTGGTCTTCTTTATATGGGTGCTTCCTGAAGGGATGTATCCTCAGATCGGACATTCAGAGTTTAATCCTTATGAACACGCAAGCGGTTATGGTGTATATTTTGTTATTACTTTCAGGTTGATCGGCGCCACTTTGGTTGTTCCCTTAATGGAAGAGTTATTTTGGAGATCGTTTGCCCTGAGATTTGCCATAAAATCTGATTTTAAGTCCTTGCCGCTCGGGCAGTTTTCATGGTTCTCTTTCATCTTCATCTCCATTCTTTTTGGAATTGAACATCAACGCTGGCTTGTGGGAATTTTTGCAGGAATGGTATATTCAGGTGTTCTCTATCGAAGCAAAAATCTATTTGACCCCATCTTGTCCCACGCAATAACAAATCTCTTGCTGGGCGTGTATGTTCTCTCAACCCACCAATGGTCTTTCTGGTAATTGAAAAACGAAACGCCAAAATAACATTAAAGGTTTTTCAACCAATTACAGAGTGTCTCGGTTGCAACGACAGGTTCAGCGCAATATGAGAACGGAAATGATCATCAACATCAGATATGAAATGTATCCACAGCTTCTTTCATAAGCGTCGCGATAGCCATCTTTTGAGGACATCTTTGCTCCGCCAATGAATAGTCTAAGTTTACCATTTGCCGTCGGATATTTTCAGGAATTGTTTTAAATTGGGCGGCGGCGTAATCGAGTTCACCGTAGCTGCGGTAGTACATGAGATAGCGCATAACATCACCGATGGGGACATCCATTTCAACAGTGGATTCACAAATTTTCGTACAACCGGCGCAATAATCGGAATATGTTTCCCGAGCATAGCGGTGCAAAAATTCAGTGTCCCGTACAGAGAGGTCGGCCCTGTTCAATGCAGCGGCGACATTGGCCTTAAGAATTGTCATGTTCGGCATCTGCGAACAAATGCTGGCGATATCCGGATGTTGCCAAACTGCCATTAATTTGGCCTGGGCGTCGGTAAATCCTTTTTGTAAAAAACGGCCGGCCATTTTGAGTTCGGTATCTGTATTTGTCTTAACCGATCCGCCACCCTGGGTTTTCATGGCGGTCAATCCGATGCCTGCTTTCACACACGCATCTACCGCTCGTTTCATGAGGTCGGTATGCATCAAACGAAAGTTGTAGGTCATCATAATACCGTCGATCCATCCAAGCTTTGCCGCCTCCAGCATACACGTTTCCATATTACGGTGGGTACTGAAGCCGAAAAAACGAATTTTTCCCGACGCCTTGGCCTTTTCAGCCCAGGTTTTGGTGCGTTCATCCAACTCATCAATACCGTAGATTCCGTGAACAAAATAAAGATCAATATAGTCGGTATTCATTCTTTCAAGGGATCGATCAAGGAGCCGGGTCATGCCTTCGGGATCCCGGGCGCAGGATTTGGTCACCAGAAAAATCGTATTGCGATCTTCAGGATATTTATTGAAATATTTTCCGATACCGGTTTCGCTGCCGCGTTGATAGCAGTCCGCGGTATCCCAGTAGGTGACCCCCCAACCCACGGCCTGTTTCATCATGATCTGGTTGGAGGCGATGTCGAACATTCCACCCAGTGAAAGTATTGACACCTTTGCTCCGGTTTTCCCGAAGGGTCGGACAGGTATCGTTTTTTGTGCTTCGGTTGGGTTTGCAATTTGGCTGACCGGCGCCATGACCGCTCCCAATCCGGCAGTACCGGTAGCCTTTAAAAAATCTCTGCGGGACCATTTGCCGTCATTTGGGTTCATTTTATAACCTCCATATAAAATTTTTCCCCAAACATCGTCACCGTTTAAGAAGCAATGCGTGTTCAGGGGTTCTTGACTCATTGTCTGCCGTCACCCGGATTGCGCGTTTCCCCGGAACCGGGCACTCGTGTTCACAAACACCGCAGCCGATGCAGTGTTTGGGATCGACATAGGGCTTTTGAAGCCGTATCTGAATTTCAATGCGATTTCCCGGCAGCGGCGGTGATTCAAAGGGAAGTCCGTCGGCAACCCGCAATCCCCTTTCCCAGTTGCTGACGATTCGCCGTGGTCGATGATCTGTTGACGACAGAACCACCGCATAATAATCACCTGTGGCAAATTGATTCATACCGGGATCGGTGCCCTGAAACTCGATATATAAGGCATCTGCCTTTGCGACAATCAGCTTGGAACCCGTATCAATCGTGTTGAAAACTTCACGGGTTCGGATGGCCTTTGGACTCACCGGACAATTTTCCTGGCAAACGATACAGGGCCTGTCCATTGCCCAGGGCAGGCAGCGGCCCCGGTCGACGAAGGCGGTTCCAATTTTAATCGGTCCCTGTTCGGCATAGCGGTTTCTTCCCAGTCGTTCATCTATGCTGATGGGCCGTATTGCTGCTGTTGGGCAAAGATTTCCGCAGGCAATGCAATTGAGCTGACAACCGCTGGTTCCTAATCGAAAATTGAGAACCGGGGTCCACAATCCTTCAAGACCGCCCTGCAGGCCCGCCGGATGGATCACATTGGTCGGGCAAATGCGCATGCACTGACCGCATTTGATGCAGCGGGAGAGGAACGCTTTTTCCGGCAGGGCGCCGGGAGGACGCACCAAAGCCGGGTCCCAGTTTCCACCGAGATGGCCGCTTACCCGCAGCATGGGAATGGCTGCGGCTCCGGATACTGCCGAGGCTAAAAATTGCCTGCGAGACAGATCCGGTGCGAGAATTTCACCCGAAGCGGACGGAGCGATCTGATACGTCATTAAATTATGACGGCACTCGTTCAGGCAGTTCATGCACAGGATGCATTCGTTTATTCGAATTTTCGACGTCGGCGAGCACGCACCTTCACAATTCTTTTCACAGAGATGGCAATCAACACATTCATTTTTTGTTTTGCCCATTCGCCAGATGGCAAGACGACTCAATATCCCGAACATGGCGCCCGTCGGACATATGAAACGGCAATAAAAACGCGGCACCGTCAGATTTAACAATACTGCCGACAGGAATATGGCTGCAATCAGCCAGGTACCGTCGTAGGCGCGTGGAATGGTTGAAATGGATACAGAAGTGCGGTCGACAAGCGACAGGATAACAAGGTTTATCGAACGGTACACCAACGGAATCGGATCCAGCAGTCCGATTTGAAGAGATGCCGCCGAAGTTTGATAGCCATTAAAGAGGGTGCTTAACAACAGCCAGATTGCCATAAAGATCAAAAACATAAAACCCAATTTTTTTGGATTCGACCTTGTTTGGCGTACGGCCTTGAGGATCATCCAGGTTAATATGGCCAAAACCAGGATCCCGAAAAGCAATCGGTTGGTTTCGGGCAAACGAATGAGGTCAATTGCCAGTTCGAGTGTCGATACGGTCAAAAGAAAAATCAGAATCCAATATTTGATCGATTGTCCGGGATGGTATCGGTTGAGTTTTATTTTTTCGGGTATTGATCGTTTGCGTTTGGCCAGAAAACCGACAAACTGGTGAATGGAACCGAAGGGGCATATCCAGCCGCAAAAAAATCTTCCAAGGATTATTGTCAATACGATCGTTACCAGCCCCCATAAGAGGCCGGCATATACCGTTCGGGTGCTGAGCAGTGTCGCCAATCCCACCAGCGGATCCAGCTGAATTATCCAGTTTACCGGCCAGCCGCGCAACTGCCACCATTGACCCCCAAGGGTGGTGACCGCACAAAACCATAAAAACAGGACAAAAAAGAACCCTTGACAGATTCGTCGGGTGGTTACGATATTCATAAGTTTTAGTAAAAATCCGATCCCAGAGGGGCCGGCGTTGATTTAACCCCTGGAAGGGGCTGATTTACTTAAAGCTGAACAAGTTAAAATTGCCTAAAGTGATCTAAAATTATGGAGTCGCTTCGCTCCGGTGATTTTATATAATTGGCAGAATTCCTTAATTTTAGTTCACTTCAAACTCTTCCTGCGATTCTTCAGGCAAATCCTTTTGATCTCTGACACGGGCTACAGGGCCAGAGTTTCTCTGCTGAACTAAATCGATGCCATTACCGGATTCAATTTGTGATAGTCCGCAGTTCCGATTCCGGCGGCTTCCGCTTTGCCGATGAATGGAAGTTCGTCTAAAGATCTTCCGAGTAAAGATGCGCCAAATGCATCGGCAGCGACCTGATCCGTACTGACGATCATGGTATTGGTATTTTTAAGGTCCGAAAGAGAGCCCCCGGTGGGGCCGTTGGTCATCATGCTCGTGGTCGCGTCCAGTATTACGAAAGACGGCTTTACCATCATGGCCAGTTCCATGATAATGCTGTGTATATCCTGGTGAAAGATATTGCGGCGGCCCCCCAGAAGTCCGTACCAGTTTTTCATGGTCATGGATGCGCCGCTTCGATGGTGATCTTTTAGCGGCGCCATACCGATCACTTTGCTGATATCCGTAAAGGGTTTGTAAAGAACCGGCCAATTTCGGATCAATTTCGCATCTTTGACCGTCATGGGGCTGAACAAGTCATCGCGCGGCAATAACACCCGGGCACCGGCCCTGCGGGCGGCATCGGCAATGCCGGTCAGGGTAAAGCAGCTGGTAGGATCATTAATGGGGTTATCCGTTACCACGACGGATACGGCGCCGGCGCGAAAACAAAGCTGTGTCATTTCGGTGATGATGGCAGGATGCGTCGTTGCCGACAGCATGGCCGGAGATGCAAAGGCGGCATTGACTTTAAGCAGCACCCGATCCCCTTTTTTTATAAATGTT
>Ga0209940_1000025_pt1 | contig 32568 bp, 30 predicted proteins | sample SalPonF2_B_D1_MG_FD_185726 | JGI IMG/M metagenome (GOLD analysis project Ga0209940, IMG submission 185726) | Salt pond soil microbial communities from South San Francisco under conditions of wetland restoration - Salt Pond MetaG SF2_B_D1_MG... ...
ATTACCCTACCAACAAGCTAATGGTACGCGGGCTCATCTCCAAACAGTAGCTTACATGTAGAGACCACCTTTGATCTTAAAAACCGAAGTTTTAAAGATATTATCCGGTATTAGCTCGCCTTTCGGCGGGTTATCCCCGATTCGGAGGTAGATTACCCACGCGTTACTCACCCGTGCGCCACTTTACTATCTTCTGCAAGCAGAAGAGTTCTCGTACGACTTGCATGTGTTAAGCACGCCGCCAGCGTTCATTCTGAGCCAGGATCAAACTCTCCAATTAAATTGAATCAATTGCACCCGATTTGATGCAGGTGCAATGAATTAACTATGAACCTTAAACTCACAAGCTGTTACTATTTAGTTTTCAAAGACCAAGGATCCGTTAAAATATAACGTTGTTTTAACCCAACTGTTAAAAGGAAACAGTAGGGAGCTTTTATTATAAGAAAACGATATCTTTTGTCAACACTTTTTTATCATTTTCTCTTAAATTTGTGCCAAAAGTTTTAAACTTCCTTTAAGCTAAAGGAAGCGATAAATTTAAATTTATTCACTGATTTTGTCAAGACTTATTTTTAATTATTTTAAGTTTATGATAGCGTTTTTTCCCTGCTCTCAAGAGTATTTCCAAATCAACAATATCATTTTCAGTTAACAGGTAATCATAGGATTCTATACGCTGCCCATTTACGTAGGCGCCGCCTTGTTCAATGAGCCTTCTGGCCGCACTTCCAGAGCTTGCCAAACCGACCTGTTGGTACAGTTTAAACGCCGGAATACCGTCTTTGAGTTCGTCCTCTTCTATATGTGAATGGGGTATTGCATCCACTTCTTTCTGCACTTCAACTTTCGCGTCCGTTAAAGTACCATCTGACACCTTTGATATATTATCACTTTGAGTACCATTTCGGGGAGCTGAACTTGACGGTACGATCTCTTCAGGCACAACCCGAACACCAAACATGCGTTCCGCAGCATAATACGCATTGAGAGCTTCTTGTTTTCCATGAGCAATCCGTGTCGCTTCAAATGCCAGAACAACCTTGGCGCTATTTAAATCTGCTCCGCTTAATTTTCCAAGTTTTTTTATTTCTTCCATGGGTAAGAATGTAAAAAGGGCCATGAATCTGGCAACATCCCGATCATCTGTGTTAATCCAATATTGATAATAATCATACGGAGATGTTTTGTCCGAATCAAGCCAAACAGCCCCTTCTGCCGTTTTCCCCATCTTTGCACCACTACTCGTGGTTATCAAAGGAAATGTAATGCCGAATACAGTTTCTTGACGAACTTTTCTGACCAGTTCAATTCCGGCAACGATATTTCCCCACTGATCGCTACCCCCCATCTGTAATCTGCAATCATAATGATTAAAGAGCTCCAGAAAATCATATGCTTGCAAAAGCATATAATTAAACTCAATGAAGTTAAGACCTTCTTCAGATTCAAGGCGGATTTTATAGCTTTCGGCTTTTATCATACGATTAACAGAAAAATGTCGCCCAATATCTCTTAAAAAAGGAATATATTCCAGTTTGGTTAACCAGTCGGCATTGTTTACCATCAAAGCCTTATCCTCTTTAAAATCGAGAAATCGGGAAAGCTGTTTTTTGATCCCGATACTATTTTTATCCACCATTTCCGCTGTCAACAGCTTTCGCATTTCTGTTTTTCCACTTGGGTCCCCCACAAGGCCTGTCCCTCCACCCACAAGGGCAATGGGTCGATGCCCGTGTCTTTGCATATGAGCAAGTGACATTATCGGAACAAGGCTTCCAACATGAAGACTGGATGCCGTGGGATCAAACCCAATATAACAGGTCGCTTTTCCTGATTCGAGATACGACTTCAATTCCTCCTCATGAGTGGTCTGTTCGATAAACCCTCGTTCTCGAAGGACTTCAAGTAAATTCTCCATGCGGTAGTCCTCTTAGGAAATAGAAAATAGGAATTAGGAATTAGATATCCGCAAATTCACGCAAATGGTGTTAGAAGATGAGAAGGTCTCGGAAAACAGGAAGTTAAGAAGGTTAGAAAATCAGAAAGTCGGAGCCTATAGGACATGCTAACCTTCTTACCTTCCCACCTTCTTGCTCTTCACTTTCTAATCTTCTTATTTTTCAAAACATTTGTGTTTATTTGTGTTCATTCCCTGCCCGCCATCGCTCTCGCTCAGGCGAGGCGGGCGGGGTGGTTTCCCTTATCCTCTTTCCTCTTTTCTCTTTCCTATTTCCTATTTCTGGATTAAATGTTTTGGTTTTTGGAACTTGAAATTTGTATTTTTAAACATAAGGTCTCTTATTTGTTGGCATACTCAACAGCCCGGGTCTCCCGAATAACCGTAACCTTAATCTGTCCCGGGAATGTTAGCGACTCTTCTATTTTTTTGGCCACATCTCTGCTGAGAAGGGTTGCCTCTTCATCGGAAATAATTCCGCTTTCTACAATGACCCTTAACTCTCTTCCAGCTTGAATGGCATAAGTGTTTGCAACGCCCTTAAATGAATTTGCTATGTTTTCTAGATCTTCCAATCTTTTTATATAATTTTCAAGTAGTTCTTTACGAGCCCCCGGCCTCGCCCCAGACAATGCATCTGCAGCCTGGATCAACAAATCATATACGGAGCTGGGTGGTATATCTTCATGATGCGCAGCAATAGCATGCTCAACCATCGGTGTTTCACCAAATTTTTTTGCCAGCTTAGACCCGATAACGGCGTGTTGCCCTTCAACTTCATGATCAATTGCTTTGCCAATATCATGCAGCAAACCCATACGTCTTGCCAGTTTAGAATTAAGACCCAATTCAGACGCCATTATCCCAGATAAAACACCCACCTCAACCGAATGCTGCAAGACATTCTGTGCATAACTGGTACGAAATTTCAGCCGTCCGATATATTTAATAAGTTCGTTATTGATGCCGTGAACACCTAAATCAAAGGCTGCCTGTTCACCCGCTTCTTTAATCGTCAAATCCACTTCTTTCCCTACTTTTTTAACAACATCTTCGATACGGGCCGGATGAATTCGCCCATCCGCAATTAACCGCAATAGAGAGATTCTGGCGACTTCACGCCGAACCGGATTAAAACCTGATAAAATAACCGCCTCCGGTGTATCGTCGATAATAAGATCGATCCCTGTTGCCGCCTCAAGCGCACGGATATTTCGACCTTCTCTACCGATGATTCTCCCTTTCATTTCATCATTTGGAAGTTCAACCACAGAGACCGTTCTTTCAGCAACGAAATCACCAGCGTACCTTTGTATAGCGGTGGCCATGATCTCTGCTGCTTTTTTATCCGCCTGTTCTCTTGTTTCATTCTCTATCCTTTTTATCGTTTTGGCGCCTTCATAACGGGCTTCATTTTCCATTGCCCTGATGAGAAGTTCTTTTGCCTGTTCTGCTGTTAAACCTGAAATTTTTTCGAGCTGCCGCTTTTGTTCCTCAAGGAGTTCTTGATACTGTTTTTCTTTCCGTCCAATCTTTTCTTCTTGTTGAATGACCTTTTTTTCTTTTCGAAAAATCTCTCGTTCTCGACGTTCGAATTGTTCCGCCTTGCGATCGATATTTTCCTCTTTTTGCATCAACCTTCTCTCTCTGTTGTTTAATTCAGATCGAGTGTCTTTGGTTTCAGCATCAAATTCGCTTTTCATTTTGAAAAGCCTGTCTTTAACATCCAGCTTGGCTTCTTTAATCAGTGTTTCTGATCTGAGTTTGGCATTTTTTAATATTCGCGAAGTTTCTTTTTCAGCGGCTTTAACTTTCTGGGATACAATTAATCCTTTGACCCAAAAAGCAATTGCAAAACCAATAATAAATGCGATTAGGCCTATTAATAGATTATATTCATTCATTATCCTTCTCCCCAAGATTGTTTATATTTGGTGTTTAGTGTTTGGTGATTTAATAGGCGTGTTATATCCGTATGTATTTCACGCAAAACACCAAATACTAAACATCAAATACTTGATGCACACGACGTTTTTCGATTCCATTACAAATGAATTGATACGCTTTTAGCGCCACGGCAACAACTTGTAGAGATATCGTTTTAATATGAAAAACGAAATCACCTGCGATACGAAACGTCTTTTGAAAAACCAATTATGAGGTGGATTTGGAATGACACTTTTTGGAGGAAAAAGGCAAGGTTTGTAAATATTTTTCCTGCAACATTATATTTCAGTGTTTCAGTAAACCTGGAAATAAATGGCCCGCTGTATCAGGTCGATGATATTTTTTATGACCCGCTCTTTTTTAGATTTGAGTTAAACAGGACCCCTGCCAAAATGCCGTGTTGGGAGGTCTTTGATCCATAATAAATAGGTGGGCGCCCTATAATTTTTTTAGGCTTTTCTGGACAAGCAGAACATGCACACCAAAATCAGAGAAGGCTCCCTTTAAATGAAATGTTGGGTCAAAGAACATCTTCCAATCACAAACACGGCAGGGGCCGCATTTGTTAAAAAACTCAAATACCTTCAAGGTCATTTTTTATCTAGGGGAAATTAGAAAAAATATCTATATTTTCCCTCTGCCGATACAAACAAAAACGACGGAAATAAAAATAAAACAACCTGTTACAAATTTTTAACCTTCATTTATTGATAAGCTTCACCCATTAACTGCCGCATCAAGCGTCTGTAACAGATTTGCCGATTTTTTAGAAATATCTGTCAATAAATCTGAATGACTCTTTTTTAGTTTAATATTTTCATTGGCAATATTAAGCGCAGCTAGAATCAAAGTTGCAAGCTTGTTAACAGACGATTTGCTTGAATATTGGGTTTCTATCTTGGTCACTTCTTTTACCAGATGATCAGCAACCTCTTTTGCATTGCTCACATCTGATTGTGCCTTAAATGTATAAGGTTGCCCAAAAAGCTCTATTGTTACAAGTTGTTCCAATGAATACGTTTTTTACCTTTCCCAAACCGCCCCTTCCGGCCATTAATCAGCTTCTGTCATATCTTCTAGTCTGCCCAAAAGACCATCGATCTTTGACCGAATCAAGGCTCTCTCTTGTGCATAATTGTTTTCCGCCTCAACCTTATTTTGAAGCTCTTCCTCTAACCTCTCAACTTTATTGTTAAGTTCTAATTTCGTCTTTTCAAACGAATTACAAACGTTGATCAGATTTTCAACTTTCTTTTCAATTTCTTCAAATTGTTTTAAAATAGATTCGTTATCCAATCTTACACCTCATAATTAAGTATGGTAAACTATAGTCCTTTATTTAAATGAAAGTCAAGACATAATCCTCATCCCGTCGCGCATAATGTTCTCAATAATATCAACAAACAAAAAGGGCAAACCTTATCATGGGTCTGCCCTTTAAAGAAATGAAATCCGCCCCCTTTTTTGGGGATCACGTCATATTATTAAATCAATATCCGACAATAAAAAGCTTATCTAATGGTTTCGACGAGCCTTATACGGTACAGGGCTCTTTCCATAGCCGCTTTGGCCCGGTTAAAATCGATATTTTCAGCCTTGCTCTGGGCCAAACGTTCCTGGGCGCGCTCCATAGCGGCTTTGGCACGGTCGATGTCGATATCCTTCCGCCTTTCAGCAGATTCCGCCAGTACGGTCACTTTGTCAGGCAGTGCCTCTGCAAACCCACCACTGACAAAAACGTATCTTTGAGCCCCGCTGGCATCTGTATAGTGCATCTCTCCCGCCCTCAAGGTTGTCAAAAAAGGCGTATGGCCGATAAGCACACCAAATTCACCGAGGCTGCCGGGCGCCACCACAATCTGGGCTTCCTCGTCAACGACATACGTTTCAGGGGTAACAACTTCTAATCTAATATTTCCAGCCATTTTTATTTCCTTGTAAACTGATTGGCATTACTCCTCAGCGTTTTCAATAACCTCTTCAATACCGCCTACCATATAGAACGCCTGTTCCGGAATAGAATCATGTTTTCCGTCAATAATTTCCGCGAAGCTTCTTACATTATCTTCAATCTTTACGTATTTTCCAGGTTTACCGGTAAATACTTCAGCTACATGGAAAGGCTGTGACAGGAATCTCTGAATCTTTCTTGCACGCCCAACAGTAATCTTGTCTTCATCTGAAAGTTCGTCCATACCAAGAATTGCGATAATATCCTGCAATTCTTTGTATTTCTGAAGAATCTGCTGTACTTCTCGAGCGACTCTGTAGTGCTCTTCTCCGATATACGCAGCATCAAGAATTCTTGACGTTGAGTCAAGAGGATCAACTGAAGGATAAATACCAAGCTCTGTAAGCTTCCTTGAAAGAACAACAGTCCCGTCAAGATGTGCAAATGTGGTAGCAGGAGCAGGGTCGGTGAGGTCGTCAGCCGGCACGTAAACACACTGTACAGCTGTAATTGATCCCTTGGTTGTTGATGTAATACGCTCCTGAAGCTCACCCAGGTCAACGGCCAGCGTCGGCTGATAGCCAACAGCAGAAGGAATACGACCCAGAAGAGCGGATACTTCGGCACCGGCCTGTGTAAACCGGAAAATGTTATCGATGAAGATAAGAACGTCCTGGCCTTCCTCGTCACGGAAATATTCAGCACATGTAAGAGCGGAAAGAGCAACACGGGCCCTGGCTCCAGGAGGCTCGGTCATCTGACCGTATATCAATGCTGCTTTGGGGAGAACGCCTGAATCCTTCATCTCGTGATAAAGGTCGTTACCTTCACGGGTCCGTTCGCCAACACCGGCAAACACGGAGATGCCGCCATGCTGCATAGCAATATTGTTAACCATTTCCATCATGATAACGGTTTTGCCAACACCGGCACCACCAAAAAGTCCCATCTTACCACCGCGGGGAAATGGTACGAGAAGGTCGATAACCTTGATTCCTGTTTCAAGAACATTTACACTGGTGTCCTGCTCTGTAAATGCCGGAGCTTGCCTGTGGATCGGCATCATCTTTTCCTGGCTTACAGGGCCAAGGCCGTCAACAGGTCTTCCAACAACATTCAGAACTCTTCCCAAAGAAGCCTCACCAACCGGCATCATAATATCCTTGCCGGTGTCTCTTACTTCCATTCCGCGGACAAGACCGTCTGTAACATCCATAGCGATGGTTCTTACAACGTTATCTCCAAGATGCTGTGCTACTTCAACAACAAGGTTGTCGGCTTGGTCGTCGATAACCGGGTTTGTAATTAAAAGCGCTGTATAAATTGTAGGCAGCTTTCCGGGCTCAAACTCAACATCCACTACAGGACCCATAACCTGTACTATTTTTCCAACATTTTCACTCATCTATAGACCTCCTATAAAATCTATATTAGTACATATTTTATATATTTAATACCGGGTTTAACCCTTAAGCGCCTCGGCTCCACCGACGATATCCATTAATTCTGCAGTAATAGCAGCCTGTCTTGCCTTGTTATAAGCGAGCGTAAGTTCATCAATCATGTCACTACACGCGTTGGTTGCGTTATCCATAGCCATCATACGTGCAGCATGTTCACTGGTGGATGTTTCAAGCAAGGCACTGAACAACTGGACAGAGACGTTCTTTGGAAGCAGAATACCTAAAAGCTCAGCGGCTGGCGGCTCACAAATATGCTCTGCGAGATAAGGAGCATCTTCATCACCTTTATCTTTAGGTTCTGATGATTCAACCGAAGTAATCGGAAGAATCTGTTTTGCGATCGGAACCTGTTTTGCCATGCTGACAAATTCTGAATACACTACATAAACTTCATCATATGACCCGGAAAGGAACCCTTCAACCAGGCTACTGGCTGCCGTTGATGCCACATTAAATCCAAATGTTGCCCCAACAATGCCGAGATGCTCGCTTATCCTATCCATTTTCTTATTCCGGCACCAGTCACGTCCCTTTTTCCCAAAATTAGTGAAAGATATTTCAAGATTTTCACCGGCTTTTTCTTCATGGAGTTCTGCAGCCTTTGTAATAAGGTTCATATTAAAACCTCCGCACAGCCCCCTGTCTGACGTGCACAGTACAATATGAACTTTTTCAACTTCCTCTTTGGGGACCAGCAAAGGACTTGCTTCCTCACCGGATTTTTCAGCAAGGCTTCCCAGAACTTCTTCGAACTTCTCAGCATACGGCCGGAACCTGTCCATGTTCTGCTGGGCTCCACGCAATCTGGAAGTTGCCACCATATTCATAGCCTTTGTGATCTGCCTTGTCTTCTTTACACTTCCAATTTTTGTCTGGACTTCCTTTAATGTTGCCATACAACTCAAACCCTTATATTTAAGGTTATTTGTTATCGGTTATCAGTGACTCACCAGTGGTCGAACTCATCAACAAATAACTTACTTTATTGTGTCCTTGAATTCCTCGTCATAGGCGTTCAAGGCCTCTGTCATCAGTTTGTCCAGATCGTCGTCGATCTCTTCTTTTTCCGAAAGTCCGGAAAAAATCTGCGGATACCGGTCTTCGATAAACGGGTAAAGACCTGTTTCATACTTTGTCACTACATCGGCCGGATATTTGTCAAGAAAGCCCTTTGTACCGGCGTAAAGTATGGTGACCTGTTTTGGCATTGTAAGCGGCTGAAACTGACCCTGCTTCAAAACTTCAACAAGCCTCAAACCTCGTGTAAGCTGTGCCTGTGTGGCTTTGTCAAGATCACTTCCGAATGCGGCAAACGCTTCAAGCTCACGGAATTGGGCCATCTCAAGCCTCAGTGTACCGGCAACCTGTTTCATGGCCTTTACCTGCGCGGCACCGCCGACTCGTGATACTGAAAGTCCAACGTTAATTGCCGGCCTAATGCCTGCAAAAAACATGTTCGGCTCAACGTATATCTGGCCGTCAGTAATTGAAATAACATTTGTGGGAATAAAGGCTGATACGTCACCAGCCTGGGTTTCAATAATCGGAAGAGCTGTAAGAGAGCCCGCACCAAGTTCATCATTCAATTTTGCGGAGCGCTCAAGCAGACGAGAGTGATTATAGAAAATATCGCCGGGGTATGCTTCACGGCCCGGCGGACGTCTTAAAAGAAGAGAAACCTGACGGTAGGCAGCAGCCTGTTTTGAAAGATCATCATAAATGATTAAAGCATGCTTGCCGTTGTCACGGAAATATTCACCCATTGAGCATCCTGCATAAGGCGCCAGGAACTGCAATGATGCCGGATCACTCGCGCATGCAGAAACTATTGTCGTGTATTCCATCGCACCGTGCTTTTCAAGAATATCCGCAACCTGGGCAACTGTTGATTTTTTCTGACCGCATGCAACATAAACACAGTAAATATCCGTCTCCTTCTGTGCAATAATTGCGTCAACAGCAAGTGCTGTTTTGCCGATCTGGCGGTCGCCAATGATAAGCTCACGTTGTCCCCTTCCCACAGGCGTCATAGAATCAACAGCTTTTGCACCTGTATAGCAGGGTTCATGAACACTCTTTCTGGCAATAACACCGGGCGCAACGACCTCGATTCTTCTAAACTCTTTTGCATCAATAGGCCCCTTGCCGTCAAGAGGTGCGCCTGTTGTATCAACAACACGGCCCAAAACAGCCTCGCCAACCGGAACCTGAGCGATCCGTCCGGTTCGCTTGACGATGTCTCCTTCCTTGATATGGATGTCTTCACCCATAATGGCTACGCCGACATTATCCTCTTCAAGGTTTAATACCAGTCCCAGAGTACCATCCGCAAACTCAACGAGCTCCATCGTCATAACTTTTTCTAAACCATATACCCTGGCAATACCATCACCAACCGACAAGACAATTCCTGTTTCACTCAGCTCTACCTTCTTGTCGTAGTCCGTAATCTGCTCTTTGATAATTTGACTTATTTCTTCAGCTCTTAGTTCCATTATATACTCTCACCCCTTTTTAATGATTTCCTCATATTGAGTAATTGTGTTTTGATGCTACCGTCCAGAACCAGATCTCCTATTCTTGAAACAAGCCCCCCAATTAGGCTGGGATCCTGTTCCACTTGCAGGATAATATCTTTACCTGTCCTTTTCGACAGAGTTGTACGGATCTTTTCAACGGTCTCGGATGGAAGTTTTGAAGCCGAAACCAAACTGGCACGTAAAACACCTTTGAGTTCGTCAGCCAGTTTCTGATAAAAGTCATTGATGGCGTGTATAAATACGAATCGTCCTTTGTCGAACAGTAAAAGGAGAAACGACTCCATTACTTTGGAAATATTGACCTTTTCAATGACTGCCTCTAAAACTTTTTTGCGGCCTGAAACAGCGTAGAGGGGGTTACAAATGGCCTGTTCAAGATTCTTTTCCTTAGACATCAAACTCGCAAACCCGTCTAATTCTCCTCGATAGGTTTCAGCTTGATCGTCCTCTTTACCGATAATTAAAAGTGCCTTGGCATATCGCCGTGCTATGGTTAAATTTTTCACTATGCCACCACCTTATCTAAATATTCATCCACCAGCTTTTCCTCGTCCTTGGCCGTAATTTTATCTTTTAGAATTTTTTCTGATTTTTCCAGTGCCTTTTCCAGTATCTCTTGCTGAAGCTCTAATTTGGCCTGTTTGAACTCATGATCGATGTTGCGACGGGCTTGTTCTTCCAATTTTTCAGCGGATTTTTTGGCTTCATCGATGATTCTGGCCTTGGCCGCATTCCCCTGCCGAATATAATCTTCGATGAGTTTTTCAGTTTCCTGTTCCAGGCTGGAAAATTTTTCAGTATATTCCGCCAGCTGTTTTTCAGCCGCTTGTTTCTTTTCTTCAAGTTCGCTGAGTTGTTCTTTGATTCCGCTAATTCTTGAATTTAGTGCCTGGGATACCGGCTTTCGCATAAGAAGGAAAAGACCGATGGCCAAAACTCCAAAATTCATTACCTTGTAGGTGTCCGTCGCCACCCATCCTTTTGATTTGGTCTCACCTTCCGACGAGGCCAAAGACACTCCGATATAACAGAAGAAAAGCATCGTCATTATAACCATCATGATTGATCCTTTTTTAAAGATCAGTCGTTTCAGGTTATTTTTAGGCCATTTTTTACAATTCATGTTCATTAAACAGCCCTCCCCAAAATTTTTTCACTTATGGCATTTGCGAAAGTATCAATCTCCTTATTTAGAGATGCTCGAACATTCTGTGCATCCTTTGCGACCTTTTCGCGAACTTCCGCAAGATTTGCCTGAGCCTTTTGATTGATTTGTTCTATGATCTTTTTCTCTTCCTCAGCCCCCTCTTTTAACAAGACTTCTTTTTCATTTAATCCCCTGACCCTGGCATCTTTTATACCTGAAAGAAATGCCTCATCTTTTCCTGCTGCGTCTTCACTCAGCTTTTCGACATTCTGCTCAAGACTTGTAATTTTTTCCTTTCTCTCAATGAGTATCCTTCGAATCGGCCGGTATAAAAGGATGTTGAGTGCCCATATGATAACGAGAAAATTGGCGATTTGTACAAAGAGCGATACATCTGGCAGAACCGATATCGAAGCACCAAAAGCGACCCCTGCAAACGACACCAAAGATAGGGATAGAAACAAAGTGAAAACGATATAATTTTTCAGGTTTAAACCGGAAATTTTCATATAAAGATCCTCCATTGCTGAAACCTGCAATCCAAATTTTTTTTAAATGAATTTTTTAAATAGGATTTTGTCCACTTACGTTTTTAACTCGGCGGTCTATAACATCAGCCATAAGTGTTGTCAAAGGTTTTTTTTAATTTTCGTCAGGCTTTTAGGGGGAAAGAAAAAAAATCATATAATCTGTTTTCGTTATAATGAATTTGTTCAGACTTTCATGGAACAATTTCCATTAAATATGACTCCGGATTTAATGAGAAGTGCCGGAGACTGAATGTCTCCTTCAATACGCCCCGGCGGATAAACTTCAACTCTTTTTCCGGCATTGATATTTCCGTTTACCCTGCCCATTATGATGGCAACGTTAACCATGATCTCTCCATTTACAGTAGCCGTCTCTCCGATGATCAGCTTACCGTCAGTACTATAAATTTTACCAACAACATTCCCCTCCAGCCGAACCGTATTTTCAAACTCGACGGTCCCCTCGATGGTGGTGCCCGGTCCAAGCAACATGGTTATTGTGTCAGGTTTTTTTGTTTTTAACATATTCTCCCCCGAGCTTTAAAATAATAGCAAAGAACTTAGGGACTTCTCCCCGGTAGGAATAATGGAGTAATGGTTTGAAAAGGTTTCTAACAATTGAAAAAGGTTGTTTTTGCTCTTGTTCCCTATATTCTCTCCGAGCCGGAGGCCATTATTCCAGTATTCCATTTTTCCATACCGACGGCACGAACAGGCCGTCATTAAAAGAAATGTGATTTTACTAAGTTGCAGAATTTTCGAGACTCCAAATTATCCCGGATAGTTAACGCGGGTTATTCATGGTTGTGAAACATCTTGTGGCTATTCAGCAAGGAAGCGTCTCATGCTGATGTTCAGCAAAAGGCCGACACAAATCATTGTGGTAATGACCGATGAACCACCGTAACTGATAAACGGCAGCGTCACGCCGACAATCGGCATCAGCCCCATTGTCATGGCGATATTGATAAAAACTTGCCAGAAGATCATTGCGGTGACCCCGACAGCGATAATGGTACCAAAGGGCTCTCGGCACCGATACGCAATGGTCAATCCCCAAATGATAAAAACCAAAAACAAGCCTAAAAGAATAAAAGCGCCGATAAATCCCCATTCCTCGGCCAAAACAGAAAAAATAAAATCCGTGTGTTGTTCAGGTAAAAAGGCGAGTGCGTTTTGAGTTCCTTTTAAAAACCCCTTGCCGGAAATCATACCCGAACCGATGGCAATTTTGGATTGTATAACGTGATAACCGGCACCCAGTGGATCACGGTCCGGATCTAAAAATGTCAATATCCGCTGCTTTTGATATCCTTTCAAGAAAAACCAAATCAAAGGAACTATTATGGTACACGAAGTGATGATACATAAAAGCGAGCGTCTTTCAATTTTTACAAAAACTGTCATCGAACCGGCAATTAAAAGCACAATCATACCTGTACCCAAATCCGGTTGTTTAACAATCAAAATAAAAGGAATTATCGCCAATACAAAAGGGGTGAACAGCTCACGCAAATTTAATCCTCCGATATTGGCATGTTTGGAATAATATTTTGCCAGAATGATGATGACAACGATTTTGGCAAGTTCCGACGGCTGAATTGAAAACGGCCCCAACATAATCCAGCGTCGTGCCCCTGCTACATATTTGCCGAACAGCAATACATACAATAAAAGGAACATACACATTACATAAATGACAGGGGCCCATCGATCCAACACCTTGTAATTAATGAAAAGAGAAAAAACCATTGCCGCCAGCCCGATGCAATACCAGGCCAGTTGCTTAAAATACAGTATTTTTTGCGGCCCTGCCGTTGATGATGTGACGGCACTATAGAGTGTTAAAAGCCCCAAGAGTACAATTAAAAACGTCAACCCAAGCAGGCCCCAGTCAAAATGTTTTACAAATCTGCGATCGATCATCATTGCTTCAATCCATTATTTAAATAGGTCTTTTTTCAAGCCATCTCAAAGATGTAGATTACGTTCAAGGACAAGGCGCGAGTCGATGAAAAAGCGCAACATACATGTAAGTATGTGAGCATTTTGAAGAGGCTCGCGACCCACCTTTAGGAACATAATTCAACAGGAAGTCCCGCCATGCGGGGCAACGCCGTAATTGGGCATTAGATGCATTTTTGAGATGGCTTGTAGTGTGCTACTGGTCACCTGCGACTTTCAGTTTGTCGGGTGTCGAGTTTTCACCCTGTCCAAAATAAGTTTTAATGACGTCCCTTGCGATGGGCGCCGCCGTGCTTGATCCATGACTACCATGCTCTACAATGACAGAAACTGCTATTTGGGGATCAACAGACGGCGCATAAGCAACAAACCATGCATGCGATTTTAACCGGTGTGACAATTCTTCTTCAGACAGACCGCGCTCTTTGCTGCGCCCAACCACCTGGGCAGTCCCTGTTTTTCCACTGATATCGAAGCCCTCGACGTGGGCAATCCATGCGGTTCCTTTTTTATTGTTAACAACATTCCAAAGGCCCTCTTTTATAATCTTTAATGTTTTCTTACTAACAGGCAGCTTGCCAGCCAACTGCTTTTTGCTCTCAAGAATTACCGATCCTTCCGGTGAATAGACTGACTTGAGTATTAAAGGCTTGTACATTTCTCCGCCATTTGCCACTGCTGATGTTAAAACAAGCATCTGCAATGGTGTCGCAAGATCAAAGCCTTGTCCAATCGCAACCGAGAGCGTTTCTCCCCCCTGCCAGGCAACACCGGTACGACGCTTTTTCCATTCTTTTGTCGGAATAAGCCCCGCTGCTTCGTGATCCAGGTCGATCCCGGTAGGCGATCCCAAACCGGAAGCAACGGCGTACATTGACAAACGATCTATGCCCAGCTTCTGGCCGACTTGATAAAAATAGACGTCACAGGATTCAGCCAGCGCTTTGATCACATTGACGCTGTCGTGACCCGCAGCCCTCCAGCATCTGTAAACCCGATTTCCATATTTATAATATCCAGGGCAATAAAAGGTCGTATCTTTATCGATAACACCTTCCTCGAGCGCCGCAATTGCGGTAATGATTTTAAAGGTAGATGCCGGAGGATACTCACCATGGATAACCTTGTTTTCAAGCGGTCTTAAGGGGTTGGAAACCAGAGCATCCCACTGCTCATGCGACATGCCGTCAACAAAGATATTCTGGTCAAATGAAGGAGAACTTGCCAAGGCAAGGATTTGGCCTGTTTGAGGATCCATGGCCACCACGGCGCCGGCGACACCTTCTAATAGCGCTTCAGCCTTTTTCTGAACACGCAAATCAATTGTCAGATAAAGGTTCTGTCCCGGCTGGGGGTCGACTGTTTTTAAATTTCTAACCACCTGCCCCATGACATTGACTTCAACCTGACGCCCCCCTCTTTTACCCTGAAGGAAAGACTCAAATATTTTTTCGATGCCAAACTTCCCGATATAATCGCCAACCGTATACCCTGGATATTCTCCCGAATTCAGTTCATCGGCGTTTATTTCGCTCAAATACCCGATAAGATGGGCAGCCGTCTGTCGCTCTAGGTAGTGTCGGCGAGGTTTTACATCGACAATAACCCCTGGAAGATCGAATTTTCGCACCTCGATGGCAGCCAAAGCATCCCGCCCGATATCCTTTTTCAAAAGTATCGGTTTATAGGATGAAACCGTTTTGTTATTCTCAATCTTTGACAACAGTTCAGATTCAGGAACATTGATGTATTTAGACAATTTTTTGACAGTCTGCTCAACCGGTTTGGCATCTTTTAACACGATGTTAAGATCGAACGACGGTCGATTATCTACCAGCCGTATCCCATTACGATCAAAAATCATTCCTCTGGAGGGATCTGTACTTTGCAGGCGAATACAATTGTTTTCCGATAGTCGCCTTAACTCCTCACCATTAATCACCTGGAGGTAAAACAAACGTATGAAAATCAGACAAAAGGTTCCTGCAACACAAAACGCTATTCTAGCCAGTCGTTGTTTGTACCAATCCTGATCCGCAGTTTTTAAGTATTTGGTCAAAGCGTCCTCAAAGAAGAATGTTTTTGTTGATTTTTTTTACGATCAATTCAGGTTTAATTTTTCTTAACAAATATTTCCTTGAACCATTGATCCCACCACCGATGTGAGGTGTTAAAGAACATCAGAAAAAGCGGGCCGGTGAATATGGCCCATAAAACCTGCACGATAATCGTGCCCACCACTGCTTCAGAGATCCGTGAACTTTGTTCAAACATGGCACTGGCTCCAATGAACATGAGATTCTCCATTAATACTCCCGCAGCAACAACAAATGGCAAAATCAGACTGTCACCGACATGTAGAAAGGTAATTGCCCATCGCACGCCAAAAAACAACCATACATAGGCTGTTAAATAGAGACCAAAAGGCCCTCCGGAAATGATGTCCATGAAAAAGCCAAAAATTAAAATAATGACCATGCTTTCACGAACGGAACGAAAGATACTTAAATAAATAATAAAAGGGGTTAAAAGATCATAGAATCTTTCAAATAAAGGGATATAGGGCATAACTGTCGTCTGAATGACGATCAGGCAAAAGCATATAAAGATATGTAAGCAATATGTCATTGCTCAGGCTCAAATTCTTGCTTTTTTGGGTTCAATACAATCAGAACCTCTTCAAGTTTTTCAAAATCAACATATGGTGAAACGGTCACGTCCTGAAATATCCCTGATTTAGGCTTGATGACGGCCGAAACATACCCTACGGCAAGCCCCTTTGGAAAAACACCATCCAACCCGGATGAAACGACGATATCACCTATTTTAATATCATGTTTTCGCAATACATATTTAAAAAGGCATTGTCCTGCCGCATCACCTTGGATGATGCCTCGCGCTCTATCATTTTGCACCAATGCATCCACCGCGCTGTTATGATCGATAATCAACAAAACTTTAGAATAATTAGCGGATACATCTGTAACTTGCCCTGCGATTCCTTTGGGGACCACCACAGCCATACCTGTTTCAACCCCGTCGTTTTCACCTTTATCAATAAGAACGGTTTTAAACCAGGGAGAAGGATCCTTGCCGATGACTTCGGCTGAAAGGACGCGATCTGTTATCGTCTTTTTAAAATTCAGCAAATTTCGAAGACGGGAATTGGAAAGCTCAAATTCTTTGAGCTGAATGTTGTTTTCAAAGGCTTTGTTTAAAGCTTTTTGATAATTATCATTCTCTTTCGCAACATTAACCACAAAGAAATAATGTCGCCAAATATCTCTTACAAAACGGATAGAACTGGTGGAAGCCTTCTGAAAAGGGGCGATTAAAGAAATAGCAATCCGTCCGGGTCTATAATAAGAAATATAAGTGCGATTGAAAACAGAAAGGAGAATGATGTTGACAGCAATCAGAACGATCACGCCAATAATCATTACCATCTTTTTCGAAAACATGTATCTACGGGATCACAACTTGCTTGAGGATTTCAATGCTATCGAGAGCTGCACCAGAGCCAAGCGCCACTGTAAGTAATGGATCCTCGGTTATCGTTATAGGAAGGCTGGTTTCCTCCCTGAGAAGCTTGTCCAAATTCTTTAATAGTGCGCCACCACCTGTCAATACAATTCCTCTGTCGACAATATCGGCAGCCAACTCAGGTGGTGTTTGTTCCAATGCTATTTTGACGGTTTCTACTATGGCATCTACCTGTTCTGAAATCGCCACCCGAATCTCTTCCGAATCAATGGCCAAAATCTTGGGGATTCCCGATGCAAGGTCTCGGCCTTTGACTTCGATTGTTTCAAGATCCTGGGGCTCAGGATATGCGTTTCCGATGGTCGTTTTAATGATTTCAGCTGTTCGCTCGCCGATCAACAGGTTATATTTCCGTTTGATATAATGAATAATTGCCGCATCCATTTTATTACCCGCCACCCGAATGGACCGACTGTAAACGATTCCTGCAAGAGATATGACCGCAACTTCAGTGGTACCGCCACCAATATCGACAACCATATTACATATCGGTTCGGTAATGGGGAGGCCGGACCCGATGGCCGCCGCCATGGGTTCTTCAATCAGAAACACCTCACGCGAACCGGCTGATTCAGCCGACTCCTTGACGGCACGTTTCTCAACCTGGGTAATTCCGGATGGCACGGCGATCACAATCCTTGGCCGAACAAATGTCCTCCTGTTGTGGACCTTATGGATAAAATGACGAAGCATCGCCTCGGTAACTTCAAAATCAGCGATAACGCCATCCCGCATAGGTCGAATGGCCACAATGTGACCGGGTGTTCTTCCCAGCATATTCTTGGCCTCAAGCCCAACAGCCAGAACACGGTTTTTCATGCGATCATCCGTTCGGACAGCGACCACCGAAGGTTCATTCAACACAATGCCTTTGCCTTTAACATAAACAAGAGTATTTGCCGTACCCAGATCAATGGCAAGATCAGTGGAAAAAAAACCGAGCAGTTTATCTAAAAATAGAGCCATAACCCCTCATCTTCACACGCTAAAAGTTTACATGTTTGTTTGTTTGTTTAATATTCTCTTTACACTCTTTGAAATGAGCCTGATGTTAAAACTGGTGTTAAAAGATGTTATAAAAATTTTTAAAATATCAAAATTGTTCTATAATGACAAGAGAATTATCACAACATCCATCTTTTTGATCGAAGTGTGTGATTTTAAAAAATAGTATCAAAATTGATATTAAGCAACATTTATGCCAATTAACATTTTAGTGATCTGTCATTCGCAAAATTTTCCATGACCGCATCATGAAGTTTCGGTCTGAAGGCTTTTATCCGGTTATTATCCCGGGACGGATGGATGCGATTGGTCAACAGAATAACAACAATTGCTCGATCCAGATCCATCCAAAAAGATGTACCGGTGAACCCGAGATGCCCTAAGGTTCTTTTTGAAAAATACCGTCCGCAACTCGAACCCTTTGGAGATGGGGTGTCAAAACCAAGTGCCCGGCCGCTTTGCTCGTTTAAACTTAAAAAGCGTCGGGTTAAATCGATATCAAATATACCTGTTGAAACAGACCCCCGATATACAGCCATCAGCTCGGACAGAAGATCAAAAACATCCCCGGCCGTCCCGAAAAGGCCGGCATGCCCCTCGATGCCGCCCACAGAATATGCATTATCATCATGAACGACACCCTCCAAAAGTTTGCCCCGCCACGGACATTTCTCGGTAGCGGCAAATTCTGCAACAGGTGGCTTTTTATCAACCGGCAAAAAAAACATCTTTTTAAGGCCCAAAGGGCGATAAATTATTTCCGTAACAAAACGATCCAGACGAATTCCCGCCACCTCTTCGATTACCCAGCAAAGCACCATAAATCCGAGGTCGCTGTATACCACCTGATGGCCGATCGGATGGATCAGCGGTTCTTTGATCAGAAATTCCCTTAAAGCATTTTTTCTTTTCCCTGGTTCTATTTTTTTTACCGCTTCATAATAGGGACGATAATCCGGAAATCCTGAATTATGATACAGCAGATTTTCCACCCGGATCTTTTCTTTGTCGGTGTTTTTAAATAAAGGTAAAATGGACCCCAAATTCTCTTTTAAGGTCAACCTGGATTGTTGGATCAGCGCCATGACCGCAAGGGTTGTGGCCAGTGGTTTTGTCAGAGACGCCAAATCAAAAACCGTTTCCTTTGTCATTTTACGACCGGAAAAAAGATTGGCATCACCGTAAGCTTCAAAAAAAACAATGTGACGATCCAACGAAACCAAAAGGACCCCGCCGGGAAACACATGGTTTGCAACGGCATCTTTCATCAAACGGTTAACGTGCTTCATCGACCCATCGCCCTATTAAGCTTCTTCTTTCAATCCTGAATGAGCGTAAACAAAAGGGGCATCCTCGACTTTCGATCAATAAGGGATCAAATTCATGACACCGTGGCTGGTTCATGAAACAGCAGCCGTTTGTTATCGGTATCCAGCGTTGCGCGCAGCCCCATTGGAATTGTCAGATTATGTTCTCCATGGCCCATTTCAAAGCCGGCCAAAATCGGAATATCCTTATCCTCAAATATATGGCTAAAAATTTCGACAATCTCATTTAGATGGCCACATTCTTTAAAAGTGCCGAGAATCAGGCCGGCAATTTCGTTGAAACATCCGGCCAATTTCATTTGTGTCAACATTCTGTCGATGCGGTACGGCATCTCTCCCACATCCTCAAGGAGCAGAATCTTTCCCTTAAGATTCGGAGTATAAGACGTTCCGACAAGATGGCACAACGTGGTCAGGTTCCCGCCGGCCACAAGCCCCGAACACACACCCGGCTTGATCACCTTGCCGTTTCTAGGGGTCAGCTCAAGTGCTGTTGGGGATGTCAACGCCGTCTGCAGTGCTGTCAGGGTCTTTTCGGTGGCATTTGCCAGAGTAGTAACAACAGGACCGTGAAAGGTAACCAGACCACATTGGTCGTAAAGCACAGACAGCAGCGCCGAAATGTCGCTAAATCCAAAAAAGATTTTCGGATTCTTTTGAATGATTTTAAAGTTTACAAGCGGAAGAATACGCATGCTTCCATACCCGCCCCGGGCGCAAAAAATTGCTTGAACAATTGGATCGGCAAACAGACGGTTCACCTGATTCGCCCGCTGGATGTCGGTTCCAGCTAGAAATCCATGTTTTTGGAAAATACCTTCATCAAAAAACGTTTGAAACCCCATGGATTCCAGAACTGTTTTCCCTTTCATGAATTTTTCCGAATCAAACGGACCTGCCGGCGCAGCAATGCCGATAGTGTCGCCCGGCTTCAGGCGAGGGGGTCTGACAGACTCATTGTCCTTGCTCAGCATCTCATCTCCGTTTTTTACAAACGACGTTGATTGAATAAAACGTTCTTTTTATGCAATCGTCAACATAATTTTGACACTATGTTGAAATATCTTATAACCTAAGCTGAGCGTTTCAAATTTTTGAAATGGTTAATTTAACAATATTTTTAAGGTATTCTGACATTTTGAATTTCAATAATTCAAAACCCTGCGGGATTTCCAATTTCACCGCATCTACTGCGTCAGATGCGGTTCCGCATAGACGACTATAGCGAAACAACATCTTCCTTGTATCTGCGGCAAACTTGAAAATCGCTCAACTTAGATATAAATTACCCCAACAAATCGTACCCAACCAAATATTTACCAATTTTCACGCAAGACTTAGGTCATATCTTGACATCGTATATTTGAAGTGTTAATCATCTTTTTAGTGTCGGGGCGTGGCGCAGTCTGGAAGCGCACTTGAATGGGGTTCAAGGGGTCGGAGGTTCAAATCCTCTCGCCCCGACCAAGAAAATAAATAGGTTACAGGCTGGCACATTTTTCTTGGAAGGGATTTGTGACAGTTTTGTGACAGTCAACTTTTGAAGCGGTTAATCCATTGAGCAGATTGACCGCTTTTCTTTTAGCTCTTGTGTTAAATGAGCATATCTCAAGGTCATGGTCATTGTCTTGTGGCCCGACAACTCTTGAACGTCTTTCAAGGTTCCGCCTTTCATAAGTACCTGGCTTGCAAAGGTGTGTCTTAAATCGTGAAACCTGAAATCCGCAATATCCGCCTTCTTTAAAGTCGAATTAAATGAACTTTTGATTTCCGTTACAGGTTTGGCCCCTGTGTTCTTTTTCGGTTTTCTTACCTTGCCGGTTTTTGCTTCAATAATTTGACCGTCATAAAGGAAAACATGCTTTGATTTAAAAGCATTTTCCTTTCTAATCTGCTTAAAAAGCGCCTCAAGAGTATCATTAACGGGAATCTGCCGGGCATCATTTGTTTTAGTCTTATCCAGATAAATAAAACCGTTTCGGATTTGACTCCATTTCTTTTATTCAACTATTCCATCTTTGCCAAATTTTTTCCTACAGTTATCGCATTGGAAAAATGAAGTGGTTTTTAGTTCTGCAATATCTGACAAGGAGATAGCTTCATCTTCATAATAAGATTCCCGACCTTCATCTATCATGCAGTTAGCACATATAAATTTACCATCCCTTTCCTTTATACCGACCAACTTATTTTCAAGTTTTTCCATTTTTTCCAAATCTTCTTTCCACTCTTCCCCGACATCCTGTGCATCTCCTTTTTTTATTAAATCAAACATTCTTATTAAATGTTTCCTCGTTTCTGGATCATCCATAGTTTCTTGTATGTATTGCCCTATCTCTTCCGGTGTCTTTTTATCAATTTCTAATCTTTTAGCTAATTCCCGCATTGCCTTATCGGGATAGAAAGTTTTTACCTTGTTGCCCATAATCACTCCCCCTTTTCTTTAATTATTCGTTTGAGTCCTTCAATGGACGCCTGTTGAATTGACTTTATCTTGTCATCTTCCTGCATACGTCTGAGCTTTTTCCACATGTCGTATGGAATTCTGATTGTGACGTTCCTAACCTTTTCCGTCATATATTCACCCCCCTACATGATATTATAGTATAATAATATCTTGATACCATTATGGCAAGAGTTGTGGGAATTTTATTGTAAAAAAAGTTTGAGACAGTCTGTAAGTCCTTTTTAGCCTTACGCGCCTATCCCGTGGGTTCATTCTCTAAACTATCTGGTATGAAAAAACCCTTGACATACCACTTTGTGGCATTATTGTTGAGCATTAGACTAAAAATAAAACCGTACAATAAAACAAAGGAAATCATTATGAGAAATTTAATTGCAGATGTTATTGTTTTAACAGTTTCCACATTTTCAGCAGTTTCAGCAGTTTCTATATTTTTTATAGCACTCGCTTTTTATTTTTCTTATGATACATTTCCCTTTTAATTCTCCATGACAAGCCCAAAAACTCATCCGAGCATAGTATTGCGAAAACTCGGCATAAAGAACAAAGAGACAAACCCAAGATCCTACCTCTTATCCTTTCAATAATACTTAATTCGAATACCCAATTTATATGCAATAAACTAGGGTTGATTAGTTGGCGATATATTTATATTTTTAAATGTTTATCCTCCTCGCTACTGTTAGGATCCGGCATTCCCAGGATCGTAGGAAGCAGAAAGAAATTTAGACGTTAGAGAAAGTGTCAAAGAGCCAAAAGAAATCCAACAAATAACCCGTGACCAAGAGGTTGCCATGGATTGAATATTAAGACCCCATTTCTCTTAGAGGTGGGGTTTTGTGTTTGGATTGAACTTAAGAGGATGATTAATGAAAAAATTTTATGTTGATGAAAACAATCAAGCTAGAATTATCTGTCACAAGTGCGGAATAAATAAAAATTTAGATGTAACAAAGTTCAAGGATACTCATAAAAAGCTGAAGGCCAAATGTAAATGTGGAGAGAATTTTCGGCTTAACTTGGATTTTCGAAGGCATTACCGTAAGAAAGTCCAGCTTTCTGGTGAATGCTTTATCCAAGAGAAAGGGGAAAGGGATGATATCCTAATCATAGACGTTTCAATGAGTGGGGTCAATTTTACAACTTTTAAGCCACATAATTTTTCCATAGATGATACAGTTGAATTGAAATTTACATTCGATAATCCAATGAGAACGAAAGTCCGGGAACCTGTCATAATAAAAAGGATTGCTGATCGAAATGTTGGTGCACAATACATCAACCAAAGTCGAATGCAAAGGATTTGGTTTTTGGTTTAAAAACTTAATTTTCCCTATACAGAAACGTTTTGACAATTATCAAAAATAGGATTTACTTAACCCGACATCAGAAAAATATGATATCTGTATATCAAGATATCTTCAAAATACCTGGATTACTATGATGATTGGTTTTCAGGCATGATATGCCATGTTTTGGTTCGATAAAATTTCACCTGATTAAACCTAATTTACGTAACCCCAAAATTTCATATTGCGTCAGCACATCCAGCAAATCTTTGATGTCATTAAATTCCAACATCAGACACCGAATCTAAATAAATTGAACTGCAAAAAAATATAGGTTTTTCATATGCAATTCAAAATTCAATCCCATAATCGTCAGAACAAGTTTTATTGTACCGCCACGCAGGTCGCCAAGGCGAATGTTCATTGACAATCCAATGACGAGCCATATCTTAAAAGAATATCATAGCAGAACTGGTGCATCGATATGGCACCCTGATATTTCCAGAAGACAACGGCCGGAAGGCCGAAGAAAAGGAGGTCCATCATGAACCGAAACAATAATGCGATAGCTCGTCATTTTTTCGCCATCATGGTTGTAACATTCACCATTGCGTTGATCGCGTCACCAGCTGCATCAAGTGAGTATGCGGCCCTCGACGGCGTTAAGCAAGTCAAGGCAGTTTTTGATGTGAGCTTGGGGTCACCCAAGATGGCAAACATTGTTTTTTGGGCTGTTAAGAACGTTTACGAGGACGAAAGCGTACGTGCGCTTTCGAAACCACCGCAAGTGGCCGTTGTGTTTCACGGACCTGCGGTCAAACTGATCTCTACCAACCATAAGGATTTCAAGGACTCTGATAAAGGAGCGTTGGATGAGTTTGCCAACATGATCCGCCAGATGAAGAAGGACGGCGTGAAGCTAGAGGTCTGTTTATATGCATTAAAAGTGTTGGGCGTAGATCCCGCCACTATATTACCGGAAGTGGACATAGTGGGCAACGGTTTCATCTCCGTCGTCGGGTATCAGGCACAAGGATACTCAGTGGTAACTATTGACTAAAAATGATCGAAGGGCGCCTTTTCGGTCTGCATAACCTATCCCTTCAAAATTGTGACAAAATGTGACATAAATTGATTTTTTTGCCTATTTTCTTTCTATTGTTTATACAACAAAATCAAAAAAAATTAAATGGTTATATAATATCAACAAGTTGTCTCCAACCCTCTGAACCGAATGGGGTTCAAGGGGTCGGAGGTTCAAATCCTCTCGCCCCGACCAATAACACAAAAAATTAAGGGGGGTTCTAATGAACCGCCCTTTTTTTGGTGTTTGGATTGGATTCCGAGCAGGTTTGGCTCTGGATTGAACATTATTAGTCGAGAAGGTTTGTCTAACGTTTAGCTATTTTAAATTTGAGATTAAAGGATATATACCACATTTAACAGGAATTATTCATCACTCATCTTTGATTGCCATTGATACAGGACCGTCCATACCTGATAATAGGCATCTTGGCGCAAGTCATCCCCGGCTGGAACGATATTATCCTTGACGTTTGAATAATCAATATCATGGGCGCAGTTTGACAAGTAATCCGCCCAATCGCTTTTTGTAATCTTCATGCGATAGCGGAAGTCGGCATTTTTAATTCCCAAAATCTCAGATTCATCAGAATAGCCATGTAATTTTTTTGCCAAACGAATAAGATCATCTTTGCACCTCGACCGGATCATCAATTCGCCGCGTTTGCAATACTTGTCAAACACTGTCGAGAAAAAACCGTCTTTTGTGAAAATCCACATAATGTTTCCTTAGAATAATTTTAGTTGGTCCTGTTGACTTGCCTTTTTTTTGTCTGAGATTCTTGAACGTGGCTTTGTTTTGCCTGAGTCGCCGGTCTGTGCCTTGCTTGTTTCTGAGATTATGGACGGTGCCTTATTTTTGGAAGATGTGGTTGGAAGGCCCTTTTCAAGGCCCAAAATTGCTCGGTGAATGATTTGGACGTAAGGCTCACCTGTACGGGATTTCTCATGCTCTAAAATTACCTGAGCTTCCGGCGTCAGCATGATCTGGATCTGCTTGCAGCCCTGTGCGAGTTTTCTTTTACGCCAGCGTTCCCGTCGTTTCCTATCTGTTTTTCGCCTTTGTTCTATTGTCAGCATAATCCCCCCCTCATCGTTAAAGTCAAACGCTTTTAATAAGCGTTTTTAATGGGCGTTTATATACAACGCCACAAGCATCTTATATCAAAGGATTTTATAAAGGTCAATACCATAATAACTGACTTAAAAAAAGATGACATAGTGACGATAAGGCCTGATGCCGGCTCTTAATTGAAGGTTTACAGTGTCATTGGTTTAAAGCCGGCAATGTCGAAAGGATAAATAGCAATTGTAACAAATGGTTGTGCATCATAAGGCCATGTCAGACTTTAAAGTTAGATTGGCGGGTCGAACAATCAGATTCTGTGTTTGAGGCCGACGAGTCCTATCGCTCCGATCAAGAAAATGAACGAGCTACAGTCTGACACTTTTCCCTTGAATTAGCAGATAAAAAAATACTTGACATGCTACTTTGTGGTACTATTCTATTAATTAAGTTAGACAATGCTTTTGTTTACTATCAATTTGACTTTCACGATTTTAGTTAATTCAGAGCGCCTTTTTCAGAAAAATTGAAAACATATCAAAGTATAGGAGGTGCGACTATGAGAAATCAAAAGAGTTTGGTATTAATTGTTGCGACCATTATGTTTTTTTCATTTGCTGCAGTTCCCCCAGCCAATGCGTTCATAGGCATGGCAGCTCTTGGGGCAATTATTGCAGCTACTTTCGCTTCGGCAGTTATTTTAAATGAAACTGTAGTCAAGCCAGGCGATGAGTCTGTACCGGACCATTCTTCATCAAAACAGAAAACGCAAGATAATTTACAGGCATTAAACGAACCATAAAATCATTATAAATATTCTCATTTATTTTCCTTCAAGATTCAGGTCATATCATTTTTGCAGCTGTAAAGCCCCTATGGGTTAACCAACCTTAGGGGCTTTTTATTTGCCCGGAAAAATTCAGAAATACAACACAAATTAAACAGTTCCCAGTTTCTTTTTGCGCTATTGGAATCCCACCAATAAATATTTTAAGATACGCTACCATATGAACCCCATGGACATCGCTTCGAGACCTTTGAAAAATGTTCATTTTTGCCAAAGTTCAATGAAGGGGATAATTTTAACCACATGAACACATTGAGTATTTCGAGGATTAACCCGCAAAAGTTCGGTGGCGGGTTAAAATTTGGGTCTGACCCCAAAGGAATAGGCTCCGCATTCCACGGGGCAAGCGCAGAAATTGGGCAAAAAGGAAGGTTTTACAAAGGTCTCGCTTCCAGATCACAACGTTAAATCATCGATGTTGACAATCTGTGCCTTTATTGAATTTCCACTCACGCGGAGTAAGGCCAGAGACGCCGGAGAATTACGGCGCGGCTGTGCGGCACTTCCGGGATTCAGAAAGAGCACTCCCTTCTGTTCTGAAACAGACGGACAATGTAAATGGCCGAAGATTACGGCGGCAAAACCAGCCTTCGAAGGCACAATATCGAGTCTGCGAATATCATGAATCGCATACAGCAGAACATCACCGACTTCGATCACCTCGGTTTCCGGAAGCTCCCTCAGACCTTCAATCATATCCATATTACCCCGGACGGCAAATACTGGAGCTAAGGATTTCAGGTCGTCCAGGACTTCGTTATTGCCGACGTCTCCGGCATGAACAATCAGGTCAACGCCTTCAAGCGCTTTTATCGCCGCCGGCAGAAGAAGACCATGGGTGTCCGCAATGACCCCGACAACGACATTCTCCTTATTTTTAAAATTTAGCGACACTAGCGCCTTTCCTGCTCATCAATTCCGACCCAAGTAGCAAATATAATGTTTATTGGGTTCGTTTCTCTTTTTCGAGAGTTCTGTAAAGCTTGTTTCGCAACATGTCGATGTGTAACCGCAGAGAGTATAATTCTTCAGAGTATGCGGACGGCACGGAAACATTTGACACTTTCCCTTCCAGGTTGTCGAGAATTAACAAATATTCATCAAGATTTGCGGTCAAATCCTCCTTGTGTATTTCAGAATCCACGGCCTCTAATTCCGAATACCAGCGGTATATCCTTGATCGCATTCGCCACCGATAGATAGGCGGCATGAGTTTAAAAAGAGGATACAACAATGCGACTAGCGGCAGCAGCATGATTTTCATGCGGTTAAGAAAATTTGCCACCCAAAAAGGAAGATAGCGTTGAAGAAAAGGAGGACCGGATTGATAAAATCGTTTTGCTTCCGGACTCAACTCAAAATCAAGATATTTCGGCGAGGGAAATTCTCCCCGACTCTCGAATCCACCCCCTGACTCATGGACTTCCTCGGCCGTCTGAAGAAACAGATCGATCAAGGCCGGATGCACATCCGATCGTGCCACTAGTTGGGTTGTCGGAGCCACCAAGGTGAGATCACGAGAAGGAACATTGGCATGAAAATCGATCACACCTTCAGGTAATTTCAGCACATGCAAGAAATGGTAACGAAGTGCATACGCTTCGGCCCGTTCGAGCCCCATTTGTGTTACTGATTTTGATTTTAGAAATAGGCGAAGATACGGCGAACGGTGCGTTGTCACAAAAAAGGCGACATCTATCTCGCCCTTTAAAAGCCTTTCAGCAGCCTGTACAGAATCGTATGAAAGAAGCCGGGTATTTTTCGCAGTGATTCCATTCAATCCAAGCAGTTGCATCGTTAAAACCTTGGTGCCGCTGCCTTGCCCACCGACAGCGACGCGCAAACCCTTTAGATCGGAAAGTCGATTTAATGTGAGATCCTTTTGATGAAAAATCCACAAAGGTTCAAAATAAAGGCTGCCCAGTGAAACGAGTTTTTCGGTTTTGGCCAATGTGCCCATACCACTCTGAACAAAAGCGACATCCACGCCGCCCGAGTCCGCCTCTAAGAGCTTGAGATTTTCTGCTGAACCGGCGGTTATTTTTACTTCAAGCGCAATGTTTTCTTTGGCAAAACGTTCACTATATTTCTTACCAAAGGCAAAATAAGCACCTTTCGATGAACCGGTGCCAATTGAAATTTTCCGGGGAGGAGCAGGAGCAACGAATTGATATGCCACCATAAATCCGATAATTGCAATCACCATCGCCGGGCCGAATATTTTTAATTTTTCTTTGGTATCCAGCTTTTCTTTTTCTCTTAGCTTGGTCATCTCGCAAACCTTTTTGGTGTCCGATTTCCGGATCGATATACAGTTAGGGTTGTTAACTTTCGCTCGATTGAGGTTTGTTTAATGCTGAGATTACAAGATGATATGGTGTTACATCATATCATCTTTCATCCAAAACTTTCCGAACTATAAAAGCCAAATCACGCCTATTAATCGGCTTTTCTACAAATTGACGAATCCCTATCTCCTTTGCCTTATCTTCATCGATTTTTTCACTGAATCCCGTGCATAGAATCGTCGGCATATCATGGCGAGTTTTAAGAATCTCTTTCACCAGTTGGTCGCCGGTCATCTGAGGCATGCTCATGTCCGTAATCACCAGGTCAAACCGATCAGGATTGGCATTAAATGCTTCCAATGCTTCAACAGGACTCGTCTTGGCTTCAATCTTATATCCCAAACGCTCCAGTCTATATCGTCCAACATAAACCATTGACGATTCATCATCGACAAACAATATTCTTTCATTCCCAACAGGAAGTTCTTCTTCGTTCTCGATTTCTTCAACAGCCTCTTTTTCAATCACCTTGAAAAATATGCTAAAAGTGGTTCCTCTTTCTAGTTCGCTATCAATTATAATTGCACCGCCGTGGCTTTTAACGATGCCGTGCACCACTGACAACCCCATGCCAGTACCCTTCCCAACATCCTTTGTTGTAAAATACGGATCAAAAACTCTGTCCCTGATTTCAGGGCTGATCCCCGGACCTGTATCACTGATCGTTAGTTTGACATATTCCCCCGTCGTTAGGTTGGGATAGAGAGCAGCAGAAACTTCGTCCAAAATAACATTCTTTATTCCAATCTCCAAAATCCCTCCGGTATCCTCCATGGCATGGGCCGCATTGGTGCAAAGATTGAGCATCAATTGGTGGATCTGGGTGGGATCGGCAAAAATAATATCGGATGTATCATCTATATTCTGACGGATATCAACACTCATCGGAATGGTTATGCGTAAAAGTTTGATGGCATCTTGGATGACCGGAACTAGTTTAATCGGTTTTCGTTCTTGATCGGTTTGACGACTGAAGCTAAGCAGCTGTCTTACGACATCTTTGGCGCGAAGACTGGCTTTACGAATTTCTTCAAGATTCAAATGCGCCGAACTCCCTTCCGGGATATCATCCAGTGCCAATTCCGTATTGCCAATAATGATCCCGAGGATATTGTTAAAATCATGAGCGATACCACCTGTAAGCGTTCCGATAGCTTCCATTTTGTGGGCTTGCCGGAGTTGGATTTCAAACTTCTTTTTATCTTGCTCGGCCTGTTTGCGCTCGATGATTTCCTGCTGCAGTTCCTTGTTCATTGCCTGTAGAGACGTCTCCCTATCCCGAATCTCGGAAGCCATTTCTTTGAATCGATTTGCAATTTCTGAAAGCTCCTGGTGGTGAATTTCTTCAAATTTATAATCGTAGTCTCCTTTTGAAACTCGGTCGATTCCTTTTTGAAGAATTCCTAATGGCTTACGCATAAAGACACGCAACAACACTCCGGTGGTTATTAAAATTATGATCAGCGATCCGGCAAGAATGAGCAGAATTGCATTACGGAGCCGTGCCAAATCCAACTTGTACGCATCAAGCGAAAGAAATAATTTTGCCCGGCCAATGATTTGCTCCTTATAAACAACGTCTATGGATCGCTCAATACGGTTTTCAGTAGCGTTGTTTTTACGTAACTTAAAAAGTATTTTATCATGTTGGTTCGTAATGTGAAGTTCATCGATAACCTCGTTTTGCACATAACCGGTACCGATTTTATTGATCTGCTCATCATCATAGTCCCATATCGGCACCGCCAATACTTTGCCGATATTGACGGCGTAATCGTCAGCCTTTTTATTAAGTTCCTTGAGCGAAAATCGAGCCTGTCTGGTATAGACAAACATCAGCAAAAACCCTTCAAATATAATGATGAGTAGAATAAGACTGACCGTTAATTCTCTGGAGATGGATCGGCTCTTGATATCAAATATTTTTGAAAAAGAAGCCTCATTACGCGCTTTGTCCACAAGTTCTTCCTTCCTATACCGTGAATCGAATTACTTTTGGCTGAAACCGTATTTTCTACAAAATGTTGTGTATGTGCCGTCGCTTTTTATGTTATCTAAAGTTTGCTGCCAAGTTTTTATAAGATTATCGGGTGTTTGAAGTGAAAATGCAATATAATTGTTGACGCTCCGGAATGCATAGACAAGTTCCAATTGATCAGGATCAACACCGGCATGTTTTGCAAGATACGGCATATTAAAATCAGAACTGACCCATAAATCAAGATTTCCCTCAACAAGCCGCCTGATATTACTAATGTTTTTGTTTGTGCTAACAAGATTGACAAACCCATTTTTTTTGAGAAATTGCTCCTTTGCATCTTTATGATACGTGCCAATGCGGTCAATCTTTTTGGCGTCTTCAAGGGAGGTAATTTTCAGGTCCGAACCCTTCTTTCCATAGAATCCCCAGATTTGTGTGTAAAGCGGGCCGACCCATTTGAAGCGTTTTTCCCGCTGAGGCAGGCGTGTGGTGGAAAACAGGGCCACATTGGGCTGGTTTAACGCCAGAGTATATCCCCTTGCCCACGGTACCACCTCAATGTTATCAGGCATTTTCAGGCGAACCAAAATCTCACGAACCATGTCCACGGCCAATCCTGCAATTTCTCCCTTATTCAGATAGTTGCCTGGAGGTGAATCTTCTGTGTAAATTTTCAGTTTGACTTTGTGCAGGTCATTACTTGAAGTATCCGGTTGAAGTTTGGGCATACTGTCTTCAGGGATCCATTTCCTGCTGACCTTTCTAAAGACCCCGTCCCGTTTCATGTCATCCAGGGTTTCCTGCCATTTTGCCACAATTTTTTTTGATGTTCCTTTTGAAAAGGCGATATATAGACTCACTTCATCAATAGGGAATACGAAATCCAATTCGATGGTGTCAATACCAACCTGTTCTGCAACACCCGGCATTCCCAAATTGTCGTAAACCCACAAGTCAACACGGCCGGATAATAATTTTTTCAGATTACTTGCAGATGAATTTGAATTGTCAAGATTGGTAAACCCCCAAGCTTTGAGCATCTGTTCTCGGGAATCTTCCTTATATGTGGCAATTGTCCCAACCCTTTTCGCGTCCTCAAGAGAATTGATCTGAATGCCGGATCCCTTTTTTGCGTAGAATCCGTTTCGTGAGACGCAAAGGGGCCCCACCCAGTGAAACTGGCTTTCGCGCTCTTGGGTCCGCACTGTCGAAAACAGGGCAACATTCGCTTTTGTTTTCAATAGATTATACCCTCTCGCCCACGGCAACATCCGAATATTATCCGGCTGTTTCAAACGGCGCAGGATCTCCCTTACAACCTCCGCCGATGAACCTGTAATAACGCCTTCTTTTTTGAAACTTATCGGAGGATATTCTTCTGTTATAACCATTAACTCTTGAGCAAAGACAACGTTTGTCAAAAATAGTACAACCAGAAATACAGTTTTGGCGAGCTTCAGTTTCATATGTTCCTCGTATCGAGCAATGTTTTACCTGTCTTAGATGGGTTCAAGGGATCCTTCCGACTTCTAAAAAATAAGGCAGATCATCAAATATTTTGCCTGCCTTTATATCAGAACTTTCAAAACGCTGTCTGTTCAAGCTTTGAGCCTTTTATTTTCAGTAGCGTTAATAGAAAACAGCAGGCCGGAAAAATTTTTCGGCCTGCTGCTTTAAAGGCTTCTCAAGCATATTCGAGCGTGAAACTTGAGTTATCTACTTTTTAACTTTATAACTCTCACAAGCCCGATCAACCCAATACCGAAAAAGAGCATAAGCGCCATTGTGGCCAACGAGCCTATCTTCAGGGCAAGCCAACTGAATCCGACGAGGGGAATTAAGCCTAAACGAACCATCACCCGTAAATTATCATGTTTTATGATAAAATCGGCCATTGGGGGTGAATAGGTATTGTAAAAACGAACAAAACGAACACCGATTCGATTGGTGAGCAGGAAATGGTCACGGAATCTGCTTAACACTTTAACGTGGGACGCCAGAGGCGAATCATAGGCTGCCGTGGCGATGAAGCAACCGCCGCTACCTCCGGAGTCATTGCTACCATTGACCACCGTTACGTCTGTTGGGTTTATGGTATCATAGTCGGG
>Ga0209940_1000030_pt1 | contig 30933 bp, 25 predicted proteins | sample SalPonF2_B_D1_MG_FD_185726 | JGI IMG/M metagenome (GOLD analysis project Ga0209940, IMG submission 185726) | Salt pond soil microbial communities from South San Francisco under conditions of wetland restoration - Salt Pond MetaG SF2_B_D1_MG... ...
AATCCTTGGACCCTCGACCCCTTGGATCCTTCAGTGGTTTTTATAGCATTTCACTTGACCCCTTGTACCCTTTGGAACAACATCTACTCAATTGGAGATGACCCACTTATTTTACTCTAACTAACTACAACTAATCGGGAGATGATCCTTAAATACCCAATAGAACTTTGACATGGTTTGCCGCCAGTTCCGGAAGGCGCTCAAGGCAGTATCCCCCTTCAAGTACGGAAATCACTTTCCCGTCCGAGTAAAGTTCGGCCAGGGCGACGATCCTTTCCATTATCCTTGTATATCCTTGTGTTGACAGTTTTATATCTGACATATCGTCGTCAACATGGGCATCAAACCCTGCCGAAACGATGATCACTTCAGGACTGAATGCTTCTAAAACCGGGATGAGGTCTCTTTGTATAAGTCCATGGTATTCTTTGTCTCCATGACCCGGTAAAACCGGGTAATTTCGTGTCGATCCGGTTCCTTCACCATTACCGGTTTCAAAAGCACGCCCGGTTCCGGGAAACGCAAATGTCGGATGCTGATGAATGGAGTAGTAGAATACATCGGGATCTTCTTCGAAAATGTGCTGGGTGCCGTTACCATGATGAACGTCAAAATCGACGATTCCAACCCTTTGTATTCCCCATTCTCTTTGTAGATATCTGGCGGCTATTGCAACATTATTAAAATAGCAGAATCCCATGGCCTGGTCATATTCCGCATGATGACCAGGAGGTCTGACAGCGCAGAAAACATTGTCCAGTTTGCCCACCATTACCTGGCCTGCGGCGTCAAGTACGCCGCCAACGGCCAGAAGGGCAGTCTCAAAAGTCTCGGCGCAGATCTGGTTGTCCGGATAGTCAAACATTGAATTGCCGGAGCTGCAAGCGGCTTCAAAGCGTTCAATATAATTTTTTGCATGGACGCTTTCGACCCATTTTAAATCCGCCTGACGGGCCTGGATTATGGTCAGCTTTGAAAGAAGATCCGCATCTGTTATCCCTTGATAAATGGCCTTGAGTCTTTCTGGCGATTCAGGATGGCCGGGTCCGGTGTCGTGGAGCAGATATCTTTCATCATGCAAAAACCCTGTTTTTTTCATTGATTTTAAAAGGGGCTATGGAATTATTTTGTCGAATATTTCAAACGCAGCCTTAACCGCTTGATTGTCTTCCGGAATTTCAATGGTCGGGCGCCCGTTTAAATCATATTCATATACGTCGTTATCTTCAGGTATGGTTCCGGCTATTTCCAGGCCATTTTTTTTGAACATATTTAAAACCGTGTCAGACGGAGCGTCTTTAACCTGGTTGATGATGAGGTAGCTTTTGGAGACACCGATGTTCAGATCTTTTGCCAGATCATGAATTCGAATGGCCGCCTGGAGGGCGCGACGGGACGTGTCCGAAACAATGAGAAGTATGTCTACGTTGCTGGTGGTCAAGCGGCTGATATGTTCCATTCCAGCTTCATTATCCATAACGATATAAGGATAGTTTCCGGTCAGTTTTTCCAGAAATCCTGTCAAAAGCGTATTTGCAGCACAATAACATCCCGGACCTTCAGGCTGTCCCATAACAACGAGGTCGAATCCATCGTCCTCTACAACCGCCTGCTGCAATTTCATGTTCATGAAAATGTCCTTTGTCATTCCGCTGGGCACGATTCCTTTTTTCATTTCTTCACGGGCGTTGCCAAGTGTATCTGCGACTTCAAGGCCACAGACTTCATTTAGGTTTGCATTACTGTCGGCATCCACGGCAAGGATGGGTGTTTTATCCATCTTTACCAGATATTTGATAAGCATTCCCGCAACAGTTGTTTTCCCGGTGCCTCCTTTACCTGCAAGTGCAATTGAAAACGGCATGGCATCTAATTTCCTTTCTAAAATAATTTTAAGGTCTTATTTAATAAATAAAAAACAAATTTTGCTTTTTACAATAGTATCATATTTAAACTATAACAACTTTTGTGTCATTATTCTAGTTGAAAGGTTCCGTCAACCTCCTTTTAGGTTTGCAGCATTCAAGAAATCGAGATATTTGGGGCTTCTCGACCATCTCAAACTCCTTGCAATAGGTTTGAGCATATGTTAAATTTCAAAAAAATAAAAAAATAAAAAAATAAAACTTTTAGGGAAATGGAGAATAAAATGGATTTTGAGCTAACAAAATCACAAAAAGAAATCCAGAAAGCTGCCAGGGATTTTGCCAAAGGCGAATTTGACAAAGATCTCGCCCTTGAGTTGGACAAAAAACACGAATTTCCGGAAAAAATATGGAAAAAGGCCGCTGATTTGGGATTCATCGGTATTCACTTTCCGGAACAATATTCCGGTCAGGGGCTCGGTGTTATTGAGAACATTTTAGTTGCAGAAGAGTTCTGCAGCAGGGATTCCACCATCGGCAGTGCCGTGATACTTGCCAGTTTTGCATCTGAATGTGTTTTGCGTTTTGGCAGCGACGCTCTTAAAGAAAAATTTCTACCGCCCGTTGCAGAGGGCAAAATGCTTTCTGCCGGAGCGTTTACAGAGCCCGATCACGGTTCCGATATCACAAGGATGGATACGACAGCGAAAAAAGAGGGGGACGAATGGGTCATAAACGGGTCAAAAATATTCATCACCAATGGTGATATTGCCGGCTATTACTCTGTTCTCTGCCAGACCGACCCGGAAAGCAAACCGACCTACCGCGGGATAAGCTTGATCCTGGTGGAGGCAGAGCGGAACGGGGTTTCTGCCACGGATGTGGGTGAAAAGATGGGGATCCATATGATGTCCACAGCAGAGGTAAATTTTAAAGATGTCCGTGTTCCGGTTTCAAATCTTATCGGAAAAGAGGGAAGAGGGTTCTATCATGTTCTCGAATTTTTTGATGAAAGCAGGATACTCGTTGCCGCCCAGGCACTTGGAACTGCCCAGGGCGCTTTTGATCGTGCGTTATCTTATGTAAAACAGAGAGAACAGTTCGGTAAAAAGATTGCACAGTTCCAGGTCACACAGCACAAACTGGCGGATATGGCCACAAAAATTGAACTTTCCAGGCTAATTACTTACAAGGCTGCCTGGAATTATGATCAAGGGCGTATTGATCCAAAACTAACATCCATGGCAAAGATGTATGCTGCTCGAACTGCGGTGGAAGTTGCCGATGAAGCCATACAACTGCTTGGCGGATACGGATATATGGCAGAGTATGAAGTCGAGCGCTTTTACCGGGATGCCAAGATCACGGAAATTTACGAAGGCACCAAGGAGATCCAGAAAAACACCATTGCCAGTGCTGTTATCGGAAGGTTGAAGTAAAGAATCCCCCGCAATGCGGGACAGGCTTGGCCCATTGAAAATCCCGCCACCCGGGGAAGGACCAGCCTTTGGTTTGCGCTTGAAAGGGGCTGTTTTGTTTAAGGTTCTACAAGTTAAAAGTGCCTAAAGTGATCTAAAATGCCTAAAGTTATGGTGTCGCTTCGCTCCAATGTTTTTATATAATTTGCAGAATTCCTTAACTTTAGCTCACTTTAAACTTTAGTTCACTTCAAACTCTTGGAGCGATTTTTCGGGCAGAGCCGAAAAACTTTGCCCTTGCCCAAAGGACCAGATTTTTCAGGGCGAAATATATATAAAAAAAAGGAGGTTTTATGTTGAATCTCATCAAAAAATCCATGTTGACCGGTATCGGTTTGGCCCTCATCGCAAAGGACGAGGTTGAAGATTTGGCCAAGGAGCTTGTCAATAAGGGCAAAATGTCAGAAAATGAAGGGACGAAGTTTTTGGAAGATCTTCAGAAAAGGTATGATGAGACCCAAAAAATGCTGGAAGAAAAGGTTCAGCGAGCGGTAAAGGATTTTATGAAAAAAGCTGATGTTGTCACCGGAGACGAATTGAAGGGGTTGAAAAAGGAAATAAGGGATCTTAAAAAAGCGATCAGCGAAGCAGGGGATACCTCCAAATAAGGGTTCGCCGGTTGTAGCGAAGCGGACTTGTCTGCCGGTGCCGTGTGGCGGAGATTTATCCGCCTTTGGAGGGTCCCGATTTATCGGGTTGACCCGTTAATAAAACCGATCAATTGTTACCCGAATCTAAGCGCCAATTCTACGGATTTATTTTTGAGCGAATCCTAAGCAAAAACAACATTCTTTTCAAATGCTGAGCATAAGAAAAATCGGTGTCGTAGGCCGAACCTACCGAAATCTTAACCGATACCGTCAGATACTGGCGATTCTTTTTAAGTATGGTTTTGGCGATCTAATAGAGCTTTTAAAGATCGATCAGTACATAGAGGTCGGGCTTCAGCTCATTTCAAGAAATCGGCCCAAGCGCCTTGAAAAACTTTCAAGGGCAGAAAGGGTGAGAATGGCCTTTGAAGAACTGGGTCCCACCTATGTAAAACTCGGCCAGGTTCTCTCCACCCGCCCTGATCTCATTCCAATTGATTTTACACAAGAACTTTCCAAACTTCAGGATAAAGTCCCCCCCTTTTCTTTCAATGAAGCGAAAATGACCGTTGAATCGGAGTTCAGTAAACCCCTTGAAGAGCTTTTTGTTTTTTTTAGTGAAACACCGATTGCCGCCGCGTCCATAGGCCAGGTACACAAGGCCAGACTAAAGGATGGTGAAATGGTGGCGGTAAAGGTTCAACGACCCGGCATCAAAAAAATCATAGAAATCGATCTTGAAATCATGCTTCATATGGCAACGCTGGTAGAACGAAACATAAAAGAGATGGCCCTGTATCGACCGGTTAAAATTGTGGAAGAATTTGCCAGAACCCTTGAAAGAGAAATTGATTACACCATTGAAGCCAGCAGTATGGAACGATTTGCCCGCCACTTTCTGGACGATCCTAAAATTTATATACCAACGGTTTTCAGAAACATGTCCACCGAGCATGTTCTCACCATGGAACTGATGGACGGTATCAAAGTATCTGAAACCGACAGGCTTGAAGAAGCCGAACTTGACCGGAAGAAGATTACTGCCCGTGGGGCCGATTTTTATCTAAAACAGGTGTTTGATCTCGGTTTTTTTCACGCGGACCCTCATCCGGGAAATATTTTTATACTTCCTGAAAATGTCATCTGTCTCATCGACTTCGGTATGACCGGGGCAGTGGATCGTCAGACCAGAGAAGATTTTGTCGATTTAATAGACAGCGTTATCCATCGGCAGGAAGCACGGGTGACTCAGGTGCTTTTAAAACTGACGCACTGGGAAGAAGAGCCTCATATTAGACGGCTCGAAAAGGATGTAGCAGACTTCATTGGGCAGCACCTTCATAAGCCTTTGAAGGATATTGAGATCGGAAAGCTTTTGAACAATTTGCTTGAGCTGGCGTCAAGACATCGTCTTATGATTGTTCCGGATATCTTCCTTATGATGAAGACGTTGACAATGGTGGAGGGGGTGGCCCTGGCACTCGATCCGGATTTTGACATGATCGCTCAAGCTGAACCTTTCATAAAACGAGTTAAATTTGAGCGGTTCTATCCCGGAAGAATTGCGGAAGATATGATCCAGCTCGGATCACAAATGCTGCAATTCGCTAAGCAGTTTCCTAAAGATGTGCTTGAGATTACACGGCTGGTGCGACTTCAGAAACTGACCTTTAAAATGGAGCATAAAGGGCTTGAAACCATGCTGGCGACCCATGACAGGGTCAGCAACAGAATATCATTTTCAATCATTATTGCAGCACTGATCATTGGTTCAGCCCTTATTGTTATTTCCGAAATCCCGCCCCTTTTTTACGGGATATCCCTGATTGGAATCGTTTTGTTTTCAACTGCTGCCCTTATGGGAATCTGGCTTCTTATTGCTATATTAAGAAAGGGAAGATTATAAATTAGGTTCTTCTCCAATTTAATTGGAGAAGAGGGTCCAAGGATTCCAGGGGTCAAGGATTCAAGGGTTTGTTTTCTAAAGACTTTATCATCGCCTTTAACATTCTTTCTATTTTTGCGATGTCTTTTTTTAGTGGTCCCAATTCTCTTTTATCAATAAAACCTAAAACTTTAGCTAACAATATAGAGGTTACTTTCTTTGAATATTTTTTTGCTTTTCACTTGAATCCTTGGACCCTCGACCCCTTGGATCCTTCAGTGGTTTTTATAGCATTTCACTCGAACCCTTGAATCCTTGCCCCCTTGTACCCTTTGGAACAACATCTACTCAATTGGAGATGATCCATAAGTTATAGCATCGTATATCCCGGCCCTTCTCCTCCTTCCGGGCATGTCCAGGTTATATTTCCGTACGGGTCCTTTATATCACAAGTTTTACAGTGCAGACAATTGGATGGGTTCAGTTTGAGTCGACGTGTTGACGTCTTTGGGTCGGTTTCGATTTCGTATACATCGCCCGGACAGAATCTTGTGCATGGAGATTTATAGGTTGTAAAACATTCATTGACGCAAAGGTCTTTGTCGTGAACGATAAGGTGACTGGGCTGATCCTCCCTGTGCATGGTTTTGGATAGATAAACACCGGTAAGTTTGTCTACAAACAAAATGCCGTCCAGTGTTTTCTTTTCAGGCGCAGAACGAACCTCTTCATGGCTCTCTTTTGGCGGTTTTAACGTATCGGAATCGGGTTGGATCGGCATTTTATCGATGAAACCCCGACCCTTGGAGATATATTGAGCACCGATGTGAATCCATTTTATCGGGCCTTTTTTTGAAAGGGCCTGGGAAAAATTTCTGGCCTCATAAATTTCCTTGCCTGCCCAGTTGTTTTCAAACAATTCAGAATAAACGCCGAGGGTTTCTTGTGTAAAATTATTCTTTTCAAGAGCGTTTATGATCGCCTCTGCCGCCAGCATACCCGACTTCATGGACAGATGCACCCCTTTTAAACCCGGCGTATTCTGCATTGCCGCGCATCCACCCACAAAAACACCACCGTCTACGGCTAACCTGGGGATGCTGAAATAGCCGCCGGATGAAACGGTTCTTGCACCCTGTTCCAAGACTTTTCCGTTTTTAATGATATCTGCTACAAAAGGATGCTGTTTGAATTTTATGAATTCGTCATATAGATCCAGCATGGGATTCTGGTAGCTGAGTCCCACAAGAAAGCCGATGGCCACCATGTTGTTTTTAATCTCATAAATAAACCCGCCCCCCGGTATATCCAAGCCCAGGGGATATCCAAGGGTGTGAATGTCGTTTGTGTCGCTTGTCGTAAAGTAATTATTTTCCGGAAGCTGAATCACTTCTTTGATTCCGGATTCAAATACCTGGGGCATTTTATCGGAAAAAAGATTTAGTTTTTCTGAGATATCCTTTGTCAGGCTTCCTCTTGCCCCTTCGCCGAACACCGTCACTTTGGCCAGCAAATCGATTCCAGGTTCAAAATTGCTCTTGGGATGTCCATCTTTGTCAAGACCTTGGTCACCGGTTCGTACGCCGACAATCGCATTCTGATCTTTAGCAAAGAGAACTTCTTTGCCTGCGAAACCCGGAAAAATATTTACGCCGAGGTCTTCGGCGATGCTTCCCAGCCACCTGGTGAACCTGGAAAGACTGATGATAGAAAAACCTTTATTGTGCATATACTTGGGGACTATCGGAACGCGGAAGTGTTTTTTTCGAGTCAGAAAATAGAACCCGTCTTCTTTTACGGTTGATTCAATGGGGCACTCTTTTTCCAAATAATCCGGAAGCAGCTCCTTTAAGGCCATCGGATTCAGGATAGCGCCGCTCAGTGCATGAGATCCTATTTCCGCACCCTTTTCGATCAGCGCCACTTCAAGATTTATATTTTTTTCCTTGGAGAGCTGCATCAGCCGAATAGCGCCTGCAAGACTTGCAGGACCACCGCCCACAAAAAGCACATCAAAATCAATTTTTTCACGCTCAATATCCATTTTTTTGATCCTCGAATTATACGTTTCGGAAATTCTATAATTAGTTGAAATTAAAGATCTTTTAATAGCTCCTAGTTTATGCCACTTCCATGGAATGATGGAATACTGGAATAATGGAAAATTGGGTCTTAAAGTGGAAAACGTTTTTTTTCAAAAACGATAGAATACCATTAAACTCATTATTCCAATATTCCAATTGTGAGCGAAGCGAACTAACTTGAATATCAGTTAAAAAGTTTGTTGTTCACGTATCATGATATTTTTTGTTTGTAAACCAGATCTACAAAACTTGTATTCGTTTCAAAAGTTAAGAATCTGTTCATAGTGGGCGCACTAACCTTTATTGGCCTTGTTGAAAATGATAAGGTATGAAATTTGAGGAACAAATTTTTCGAGGGTCTCAAAGTGTGGATGTAATCATATTAAATTAAATTAGTCATGGTGAAAACATTTTCTATTCTTCCTGAAGAGAAGCCTGCTCAACACGGTTGCGGCCGTTTTCTTTGGCGCGGTACAGGGCTTCGTCTGCCTTTGCAATCAACTCATCCACGGTCGATTCTCCGTTAGAGGTCGCAAGACCCTGGCTGATTGCAAAAGGGATGCTTACGCCGTCAGCATTTGCATTTTTATCATTTATTTTTAGTCGAATCCTTTCGGCGATGGTAAATGCATCTGTCTGGTTTGCTCCAGGCAAGACAACAATAAATTCCTCTCCGCCAAATCTTCCGACAGCATCATATGTTCTGATGGTTTCTTCCACGCGATTCACACCCTCCCGAAGTACTGCGTCACCTGCAAGATGCCCGAAGGTATCATTTATTTTCTTAAAATGGTCGAAGTCGAGCATTGAAATACTTATATGCGTGTTATCTCTTTTTGCCCTGGAAATTTCGCAGCCAATCTGGGATAGAATAGCCCGGCGATTCAGAACGCCTGTCAACGGATCCGTCCGCGATTGTATTTCCAGGCTATTTTTAGCTTCAAGCAATTCAGACTGCAACTGGACGATTCGTTGGCCGGCCCGGACGCGCACACGAAGTTCATGCATGTCAAAAGGTTTGGTGATGTAATCATCTGCACCGGCATCCATGCCGGTGACGATGTTTTCCTTTGATTCTTTTGCAGTAAGCAACGTCACATATGTATATTGATCTTCACTTTTTGAATTTTTACGAATCTTTCGGCAAATCTCGATGCCCTCCATACCCGGCATCATCCAATCAAGGATGACCAGTTTGGGCGAATCTTCTTCTTGAAGCTTTTTCCACGCATCGTTTCCATCGGTTGCAGAGACAACATCATAGCCCCACTTGGTCAACATGTTTTCCAGAATAAGACGGGATGTAACATCGTCTTCAGCAATTAATATTCTCATTAAACGCTCCTGATTTTATTCCAGTATTTTTTGGGTCAACCTTTTTTTTAATACCTCGAAATGTTCATCAAGTTTCGGGATCAGTGAAGCCGCTTTAATCAAATCACCTGCTTCGCCTGCAATTTCAATTTGATACGCAAGATTTTTCAAGGTCGTTGCACTGATGTTTGCAGCGGCGCCTTTGAGGGAATGAGCTTTACAATATATCACATTCGCGTTTTTATTATCAAGCGCTTCTTTTATGATATCAATTTGACGCAAACAATCCTCAATGAACCCATTAATAATATCTTTTGCGAGATCTTCATCACCCAAGAGCCGCTCGAGAAAACTGTTTTTATCAAAGATATCGTCCGTTGGTAATGATTCATGGACAATTTTCGCCTCATGCGCTCCTCTCGGATCCTTGAGCCACTTTTCAATCACATCACTCAGTTTCTTTGGATGGATCGGTTTGGCGATATAGTCATCCATGCCGGCATTAAGACATTTTTGGCGATCACCTTTCAAGGCATGAGCCGTCATCGCAATAATTGGAATTCTTTTCGATCCGGCCGTAGATTCAAGGTTTGACTCTGAACAATGAGCCGATCCGTTTTTGAGCTTTTTCTCCCATTTTCGGATTTCATTTGTTGCCTCGTAACCATCCATTACCGGCATTTGGCAATCCATCAAAACAATATCGTATGGAATCTTTTTGAGAGCGTCAACCGCTTCTTTACCATTCTTAACGACATCAGCACCGTATCCGAATTTTTTTAAGGTACTCAAGGCCACCTTTTGGTTTGTGATGTTGTCTTCCGCCAAAAGAATGCGAGCCGTTCGCTGTTGTTTCTCGCAAATGGTGTGTCGGGTGAAAATAGACATTGGTTGTTCCAATACTGTTTCATTTCGCAGCCCGGAAACCGTTACAAGACAATCATAAAGCTGTGACTGTTTGACCGGCTTTGTGAGATATCCGACAAAACCGATTTTTTCGAGCCGCTTGGCATCACCACGTTTGCCTATTGAAGTCATCAAAACAAGTATCGTATTTTTCAAATAAGAATCCTGTTTGATTTTTCGCCCAAGCGTTTCTCCGTCCATTTTCGGCATCTGCATATCAAGTATGGCAATATCAAACGGGCGATTATCATCGATTCCCTGTCGCATTTTTTTCAGCGCGTCTTCACCGCTGGATGCTTCATTGAATCGGCAGCCCCATGACTTCAACTGCTCCCTTAAAACATGTCGATTGGTCGCATTATCATCGACAATCAGGATGTATTTATTTCTAATGTCTCCGGGAAGGATCTCTTTTCTTTTCGATCGTTCAAGCTGCTTTTCAAATACAGCCGTAAACCAAAATTTAGAACCGTTGTTCTCCTGGCTCTCTACACCGATCCGTCCACCCATCATTTCAGAAAGCTGTTTGGATATCGTGAGCCCCAGACCTGTTCCGCAGAACTCGCGGGTGCTTGAACTGTCCAGTTGGGAGAAGGGTTTGAAAAGTTGCTCCATTCGACCATGGGGGATACCGATTCCTGTGTCGATGATTTCAAATCGGATGGCGGCATGTGTTCTATCATTTTCTTCTAAAGAAACGTGGATGGCTATTTCACCTTTTTCAGTAAACTTGATCGCGTTACCGACCAAGTTTATCAAGATCTGACGCAATCTGCCGGGGTCTCCAAATAATAAAAGTGGGACATGTCGATGGATATTGGAGACAAATTCCAAACCCTTTTCATGCGCCTTTAAGGCCATAAGATCTCCCACTTCATCAAGCGTACCCCTTAAATCAAAATCAATGATTTCCAGTTCAAGTTTTCCGGCTTCTATTTTGGAAAAATCGAGAATGTCATTAATAATTCTCAGCAGTGAATCTGCACTGTTTTTAATGGTTTCCGCAAACTCCCCCTGTTCATTGCTCAATGGCGTATCCAAAAGAAGGTTGGCCATCCCAATGACCCCGTTCATTGGCGTACGAATTTCGTGACTCATGTTGGCTAGAAATTCGCTTTTGGCAATGGTGGCCGCTTCAGCAATCTGTTGGGATAACGCAAGGTCTTCCATCATGTTGATGGATGCAATTTGCATATCACGAAGCCGGTTTTTTTCTCGATTGAGTTCCTGCTCACGATGAACAGCTTCTTCGAGTTGTATCTCCAGCTGATTCTTGAGGTGCTTTTCTTTGTCTGCCTTTTCTTCGAGTTCCATAAGAATATCATCGGCCTTTGCAAACTGTTGAACCACAAGATCAGCCGTGATATCCGCTGCCCTTCTGGAAACACGGATTTCTTCGCGCAATATTTCGTTCTCTTTATGGAGTTTGTCGATCAGATTGTCAGGTGTTATATTGTTCATTTTTTTATTTAATCACTTCAAGGAATACCCTTCGGCTGCAATTTTAAGACTCATGCTAGCAGCTTTTAAAATTATATCAGGGTCTGTGGTACCTTCGATTCCGACAACGAAAATTTCAGGCAACTTGCCGTCATGTACTTCGGGCAATACCCGTAAACAATAGGATAGCCCCGCGCTATGGCCGAAGATCGTATCTGCATGTCGCGATGCATCTTTTGCATCGAGAACGATCACACCGTTGGAAGGGCCGAAACCATTTACGGCATCAATAAAAACCACGCGATCTGCACCATGTATGAAGCGGAGCAGATTTAGACCGGCCAGTCCGCCGTCAATCACTTCTATATCTCTTGGAAGCCTGTCGCTCACAAGCTGATCATAAACCATAGGCCCGGCCGAATCCTCGGGTCTGTATCGGTTGCCGACGCAGACAATTCGTTTTTTTGCATTATGACTCAAGTTTACACCAGGATATTGCTAAATTTTCCATATATTTTCTTTCTTCCCCTGGATTGCATGCACCGCACATACCAGGCAGGGGTCAAACGACCGTACCACATGTCCGATTTCTACGGGGTTTTCCGAATCTTTCACCGGTGTGTCAATAAGGGCTTCCTCCCAAGGTCCCCTGATGCTGTCGGCATCTCGAGGAGACCCGTTCCAAGCTGTAGGTGTAATAATCTGATAGTGTACAATTTTTTTGTCCGAGATACTGACCCAATGGCCAAGGGCACCACGCGAGGCCTGGGTCAATCCAAATCCCTCACCGTCGGTGATGTCCGGAGAATGCGCATAAAATTTTTCTTGAGGATTTAATTCCATGATCCATTGTTTCATTGCAGGAATGAGTTCTGCAGGCCGAGTCAGACGGGCAAGTTCACGGACAAAAGCACTGGAGCCCGTTGTATTGACCAGATCTGTGAAAAGCGGATGTCCAGATATGATCATTTCTGCCAACGGCCCGGTTTCAGCGGGCGCTCCATCATATCGTGGCGCTTTAGTCCAGGAATATTTTTCGCTTTCTTCGCCTGTAGCGTAAGGATGTGTTTCACCTGAAAAGGGGTGTTTGCCGCCGTTATCGTCTGCATACCAGGAAAATGCGACATGTTCGAAGATTTTTTTCTGATCAAACGGTTCAATCTCTGTATTTCGAGCAAAGCCTGCCGGAATTAGAAAATGTGAGTTTTGGCTCCGACCCATGACTTTTGAATTTTCGGGCAGATCCAGTTGACCGAAGCTAATAAAATTGGTGTGGCCTTGCCCGATTTTATCAAGCCCGATATCTCGGGCATATCGGATAAAAAATCCGAGTTCGCTGTTGTGATGAGATTCGCTTTCATCCAGCCACGCGTCCAGATCCGCACCGTTTTGAACGTTCAACCATCTTTGAAGAGAACATCCGAGGATTCTTTTTTCATACCAGGATGCAAATTTGTCGATCAGGTATTTGCATTGCATGATATCATTCATGTTGGGGTTCGAAGCGATACCTCCGGGCACCATATATGACGAATGAGGCCATTGTCCTCCAAAAATCGCAACCATTTCCAGTATCTCTTTCGTACGCTTAATGACATCAATAACCGTCTTTCCTTTGAACGGCTCATAGCGTTTTACCGCTTCATCATAAAGTGGCCGCTTGCTGTACGCTGAATTCGCGAAGTCTGCCATGTACATCAGGAATCCGTGACGCATATCACTTTGAACATGTTCCGCCATGAGCGCTAGATTGCGAACAACAATGGCATTGGCCGGCACTTCGGCCCCTGAGATGGCATCCAATGCCTTAGCGGCAGCAGTTAAATGAGCCGTACTGCAAATGCCGCAAATGCGTGGCGTGATGACCAATCCATCAAGGGGCCCACGATTTTTCAGCATGTTTTCAATGCCGCGGAACATCACCCCGACACTCCATGCTTCGGATACCCTGTCGTCCTCCAGACGTACGCGAATTTCAAGGTCTCCCTCAACTCGATTCAACGGCGCATTTATTATTTTCGTTTTTGGATGATTCAAATTTTACACCTCTGTTTTTCGCTTTTTCAGTCTTTCAGGAGCTGCGGCAGCCGCCATAGCCTTGTAAGCCATATAGTGAGCTCGATCCACGCCATCAGGGAGTTCATCAGGAATGCCTTCAATATTTGGTGTTTCATAAAAGGGCGACGATTGTGGAAAATCCGGAAGCGTACATCCAAAACATGGTACGCCTACACGGGTTTTAGAACTTCGTCCATTCCACAGGATTTTGTTGCATGAACCAAAGGCGAGCGGACCGCGACAACCCAGATGGAAAAACATACATCCTTTTTCACCAAAAATACTGTCTTCCACCCGGTATTCGTGGTATTCATTCCGCGTACAACCCTGATGAACCAGAAGGCCATACCATTCAAGTGGAGAATTGTATGGGTTAAGGGCTAACGGTTTGGCATGGACCAGTGCAGTTAATACTCCTGTCACAATGGATGGATGACAGGGACAGCCAGGTAAATTAATGACGGGCATGCCACTTTGGGAGCTAAAGGATTCACCCAGAAAACCGCCTTTACTGCGTTTGAGAAACTGCATACCGCTGGCTTCAATTTCACATTCTGCACTGATTCCACCGAAACTGGCACAGGTGCCCACAGCAACCACAAACTTTGCTTTGGTACAAAGACCGGCCAAAATATTTTTTTTAGGCCTGCCTTCTATGGCTTCAAACATACCGGTTCCGGAGGGACCTCGTATAACAGCACCTTCAACACAAAGAATGTCTAACTGTTGCTCGCCGGTAAGCATCTTATCAACAAGATCATGATGTTCTTTTGCAGTGATATTTGATAGCGAAGGTTGCCAAAGAAGCTGAATATCAAGTGAATCAAAAAGCTCAATAATATCAGGAGAGTGAGCATTGATCAAGGCATGAGTGTCTCCGCCGCATCCACCGCAATGCATCCAGTAAAGGGTTAAGGACATGTTTTATTATACCTCCTGTTTTTGTAACACGTTAGCCCTATAAAAACATTGCAGCCTCAGGTATGATTAAATTTTTGCTGAAAGAACTCGTGAATAAGGGCTCGTAATGAAAGAACCTGATTAGGCTATTCATAAAAGTCTCTGCTTTAACAAAGGGTTTCATTCATAAAGCTTAATCGCCTATGGTTCTTTCAAAACGATCCCTAATTCACTCAGACAGCTTCCAGTCAAAAATTTAATCATACCTGAAGCTCCGTTGAACGCCATTTGTTTCAAAGGACTAAACTATCACCTGTTTTTGATTCTTTGGTTTTTAGTTGAGCAGTTCTTCCACCTTCTTGGGCGCGCCGTATTTCATCCTTTTTCCAGCGGACACAAGCAGGTCATTGACTTCCTGTTTAAGTTCAAGCATCCGCTTCTCCCTTTCGGTTGTGTTTGCCACCAGCACTTCGAAGCGTTTGTTGGCTTCTGACACTTCCTTGTTGTGCTGGACAATTTTTTCCGCTGCCTCTTTTCTCTCGGTAATATCGCGAAATGCGATACCAACGGCAATAACATGTTTTTCAGCATTTCTTATGGGTGAAAAGACAGATTCATTATAAACGGTTTTGCCGTTCATAAAAACAGCATCTTCGGCCCTCATTCCTTCGCCTTTTTCAAAGATCTTGTCGATGCGCTGAACCCAGGAATTCGCAAGATCGGGTATATGACCCAGAATATTCTGTATATTCTTGCCCGATATATTATCGCGCGCTGTTAATAAATGATGTGTTGCAGCCTGATTCGCAAACAAGCAGTTGTATTTCCTGTCCCAAACCAGAATGCAGTCTGATGTCGATTCAAAGATGGCCCGAAATCGGGCCTCACTCTCTTTTAAGGCTGCTTCACGCTTCTTTAAAGAAGAGGCCATTTCGTCGAAGGCCAATGTTAGATCACGAACTTCATCACTTCCATTGGGAGAAATATGTGTTTGCCAGTTTCCTTTTGCCAAATTCTTAGCCGCTATGCTCAATGCTTCAATAGGGTGGGTAATTCTTTTGGCCACCGACAAATAAATCACCATAACAAGCAAGATAGAAACTATGGCAATTGCGACAAAAAACCATCGAAGGTATTTAAGCGAAGATAGAATATGAACTTTTGGGACGACCATTGCCATGGAATAATTGGCCGATTGTACGGGTGCAAAAATGATGGCCATTTCCTGACCAAGTTTCGGATCGGTAAAAAAAGCAACGCCTTCTCGACCCTGGATCATTTCTTTGCCGGCCAGAGCCAGTTCTTTGGATGGCTCCTCGGTGATCTTCATCCGCACAGCGACCTTTTCGCCGATTTCATTGAGAATGGGTCTGCCATTATTGTTAAGTTTGAGATGTATGGCTTTAGAAGGATCCCAATGATACACGTAGATACCATTTTGTGTGACCAGACACACTTTGGCCGACCTGCCGAAATCTTTGAGAATTCCGTCTTGCACTTCGTTGATCAGCGACTTGATAACATCCCATTGGATTGTTCCGCCCACCATACCCAGGATCCCGCTGCCGGACTCGGGTAAAATAGTAGCACCGACCACCAACTGACGGACTCCGGTGGTGTATGAGATGATGGGATCTGATACATAGGTCCGTGAATCCGCCATGGGATTGTTACCCACCAGGTATTGCCAGTAGTTACGTTTGGCGATGGATTTCAGCTTGGCTTTTGGGTTTGCATCGTCAAAGCTGGCCAATCCGCCATAGGCTGGGTTGCCTCCGGAAGTCACATAGTAGTTGGAGTTTGGCGCTCCCAGAAAGAGCTTTTCATACGCTCCATTATGGCGCTTAAGCTCCTTTTGCAAAAAAGGTCCGATTCTCTGCCAGTCCATGGTGCGTATCAGCGAAGTGTTGGCGTAAGTGGAAACCTCAGAAACACGCTGTGCAAAATATACCGAGAGTTTTTCTGCTCCAGCCCGAAGATGACCCTGAGCCGAATCCATATACAGGTCGCGGAATTGCCCGGTGATATACCAAAGGGATACCGTCGTTACAATTACCAGCGGCAATAGGACCGTAAACAAGGTGGTCGATATGAGTTTTTTGCTCAGTTTCATAAAGTTATAGCAGATGGAAAAATATTGTCCAAAAATTGTTTTAAATAAAGAATATATTGATCAGCTTTGAACAAGCAATAAGTATGCCGGAGTTTTGCGAAGAAAGTAAGGATTGTTTTTCTTTTAAATTTAGGTGGTTATTAAGCAGTATGAGTCGGTTTTGTGATGAAAATTTGACAAAGATGGGAAGTGGTCGTCAAAATGTTGACTTGAACAGGGTCGATTAATGATACATGTGCTATGAAGAGAGAGACTTAATGGCTTCGGCAACGTCGTGACTAAAGCTGGCAATCAACCGGCTGTATGCAGCGGCAAGTGCTATATAGGTGGTCTCGGTAACGGATTCGGTGTATTGTGATTTTTTTGTCAATAGGACGGATTTGTCAGATGCATCTACAATGGTCCATTGGGCGACCAGAATGGCTTTTTCGCCGAGTTTTCCATCCATCCAAACAACTTCAATGTCTATTTTGTAATCGATATGGGAAGATTTTTTCCAGGGGAAGATGACAACAGACTCTGTACAGAGCAACCGGGATAGGTTCTCAACAAGAACACGGGTAACATTGTCTTTTAATGGCTCTGCCCAGTTATCAAACTCAGCGAGTTTGAGTTCATTGGGGTTGACACGTGTCACGATCTGAGGTCGATCAAGATACGCTGGCAGACGAAGCGGACCAACACCTATTGTCTTACATTTATTTCCTTTTTCATCCTGTTTTTCTGCCGCAGGGCTTACCAGAGGGCTTAAAATGTAGAATTTGGTTGTTGTGCTCGATCTTAGTGCACAACTCCCTGAGATCAAAAAGGTAACGCCCAATATGGCAGTTATCAGAGCCACACAATATTTTTTCATGGTTTTCATCTATTGTCTCCAATGTCTACGGTTTTGCCCCGGACCAGAGTTTCAGGATGTCGGTTAAGATAATCGGCCAGATAACGTATGGATCTTGCTGCAGATGAAAATTCTTTTAGTGTTGTTGTCAGTTCCACTGTTGCAATGGAGTCTTCGCCGACAACGTTCTCAATGCTTTTGAGTGTCTTATCCGCTTGTTTCGATGCTTCGGTAACCACTTTTACAAGCTCTTCGATGTTAGATGACAGAGGAACAATCTGCCGATCCAAATTTTGGGCAAGCTTGCCATACGCATCTAAGGCCTCATCTAATTTGTTCATCAGTGGTTGAACCTGTTTGTTTACTTTATAAGAAATCTTTTTTGCGTCTTCCATGGTCAGTTTCATAGATTGCAGGAACTCCACAGTCCCAGATGAGTTCAACAATGCATCAATTCGATTTAGCGAGGACGATACCTTGTCAACAATCTCCTCGATAGGAAGATTTTCTAATCTCTTTGTCAATCGTTCAAATTTGGAAGGAATTGTCGGAATCTCTTTATATTTTGTATTCGTCCCTACAAGTATGGATTTTTCTTCCGGATGGAAATCGAGCTCTATTTGCAGCTGGCCGGTTAACACACTTTGAAGGCCCAGCTCAGCTCTTAGACCCTGTTCTATGAGTTGATTACAATATTTATATATTTCTTTAACACCACTGAACTCCTTGGTAATAGATTTTTTGAGTTTACCTGATGTTAGCTCAATAATGACTTGAATGTAAAAGGATGACTTCAAGGGATCTTGTATCACGGCAATATCCTTTACTTCACCGATCTTGACACCGATAAAAACAACAGGGGCACCCACATTCAAGCCTTTAACAGAGTCTTGAAAAAATAACACAAATTTGTATCTTTCCTTCAGAAAGTCGCCGGAACCAAAGATGAGAACGCCAGCGACAACCAAAGCCAACGCACTTACGACAAAAACACCGATAACGGTTTTACTGGCTCTTTTACTCAAGATATATGTCCCTCCGTGCGTCCCCTCATAAGGAAATTCAGTACTTTTGGGTCTTTGGAATTTTCGAGCAACACCTTGGGGTTTCCTTCGGCAATCATCGTTCGGGTTTCCGGGTCGAGAAATACGGCGTTGTTGCCGATGGCGAAAATACTTGCCAGTTCATGTGTTACCACGACTACAGTTGCTCCGAGGCTGTCTCTCAGTTCCAAAATAAGGTCATCCAGCCTTTTTGCACTGACGGGGTCCAGCCCTGCTGATGGCTCATCGAAAAACAGAATATCCGGATCCAATGCAATGGCACGTGCAAGTGCGGCCCGTTTCCGCATGCCTCCGCTGATCTCCGAAGGATAGAAATCCTCAAATCCTGCAAGGCCTACCATGGCAAGCTTTAAAGACACCAGTTCCCCGATATCGTTATGACCCAAATCCGTGTACTCCTCAAGCGGAAACGCTACATTTTCAGCCAGGGTCATAGAACTCCAGAGTGCACCATATTGATAGAGTATTCCGATATGTTTCATTATATTCATCCTAGCGGAAGGGTCTGTCTCCCAAAAGCTCATATCGTTATAAAGAACCCGTCCTTTTGCAGGTTCCTTGAGTCCCACCATGATCTTCATGAGTGTACTTTTTCCACAACCACTGCCCCCCATAATAATGAAGATATCACCACGATCTATTGTAAAGTTTAGGTCTTTCATGACGACAAAGTCGCCATAGGCCATGGTCAGGTCACAAACAGTGATGTATGGATCGCTTTTCGTCGTTTGTTGGGGGTTAGACATTATTTCTCTTCAACCATTTATGATTCTAAGCATTTATTAATCCTTGAGAACCTGGTCCTCTGGGCACGGATTTTTGACGATATATCGGATATCATATTTATTTTTCATGACAAATCCGGGCTATATACCAATAACGTTACACATGATCGTTATTATCGCTGTTGCTACAGTGATGCTTACAATGGCGGTCACCACCGCCGATGTGGCTGCATCTCCGACAGCGGAAGCGCTTCGACCGCACTGCATTCCCCTGAGGCATCCTGCCAGTGCCACCAGAATACCGAAGACAGCGCTATGAAAAAGTCCGATCCAGAGATGATTCAGGCCGACAGCGTTTTTGGTCTGGATATAATACTGGTGTATATTTAAATCCAACATTCCAATGGCAACAATCGACCCGCCTAGAATGCCCATAAGATCTGCATAAAGACACAAAAGAGGCATCATGAGAACCAGTGCCAGCATCCTTGGTAAAACCAGATATTCCATGGGTGAAATACCTAAAGTTTTAAGGGCGTCAATCTCTTCATTCACCTCCATTGTACCGATTTGAGCAGCAAAAGCAGCCCCTGTTCGACCTGCCATGATGATACCTGTCATGACAGCCCCCATTACCCGGACCATGGCAATACCCACGAGATCGGCAATGTAGATTTGTGCGCCGAACATTTTTAACTGTATGGCACCGATAAAGGCAAGAATTAAACCCACCAAAAGGCTGATGAGAGATACAATTGGAAGTGCCTGTGCACCGCATTCCTGGATGGTCATGGTCAGGTCAGAACGACGATAACGTGCTTTGCCTTTAAAAAATCTGATGAAAGCTAAAAATGCCCCACCAATGAAAGCAATCATTTCTCTTGCCGATCTGAAAAAATAAATCGTTTCAGCTCCCACAAGATAAAAGAATGTTTCTTGCTCCTCGACTTTTTTTGCATCAGTGATTTCCGGTACGGCTGTGGCCAGTTCAAGAAGACGTTTCGCACCTTCTGGAAGTCCCTCATGATCCAGGAAGATGTTATTTTTGGAACAAATGGTTTTGATTTTTGTTAGTAAGATGAGCAGACTGCTATCCCATTGGGCAAGGTCTTTTGCGTCAAAGGCGACTTTTCGAATATCTATTTCCGACATCACCTGATTTTGAATTTCTTTAAAAGAAGGTAAGGCTTCTCCAATGCGCCATTCCCCGGAAAGATGAATCAGCAGTACACCTTCTATAGGCCCGTTGAAGCTCATTTTCATGGCGTTGGTTCCCTTTTTCATTTCAGAGTTTCTTTTTGATTCTAATTTCCTTTAAAATGGAACTATAATCATCAGAACACTTGCCAGACCAATATAATTCAAATATTTGTTCTATGGGGACATGTCATCAATATATTCTGCAATTCGAATGATCCTGGTCCTGGTCAGGGTCGATTTGCTGAGAGGCTTCAAGATTAGCGACCTCTTGAAAAAACATACCAAACCACGGGCATAAAAGGCAACCTTTAAAGAATAAAGGGAAGGTGAGTCCCTATACGGTTTTTGGAAACAACGACAGCAGATAATTCATCGTTTGGGTTGGAGGGAATTTAAAAAAAAACATGTTATATTCGATCGGATATCAACTTTTAGAAAACATTGAAATACTGCAAGACATCCTACAGGAAAAAGGAATCAAAATCCTTCTGGATGTTCGGTCCAGGCCATACAGCAGAAAAGGATCGTTCAATAAAAAAGTTCTTGAATCTTTTTTGCCGGCTGTCGGCATCGAATACAATTGGGTTGGGGAAATCCTGGGCGGATTTTCCGAAATCGATGAGGATGATATACGAAAATTGGCAGGATGGCAAAAAGACAGGGTCGTTTGCCTGATGTGTATGGAAGTGGATCCGGATCGTTGTCACCGAAAAAATGATATCGCCGAGCGTCTCAAAAAATACGGGGTATCGGTTCACCATATTGTGAACGGATAAATCCGCCAAATAGGATTCGATATAACAACGGTTGAACCAATTTCAAAATGCAAGATAAATACCAGATCACACAAGTTTTAAGTTTACCACAGGTTGCAGAACACAAGATTACATCAGGGAATTGGAGTACCCTGTGGATGCTTATTTTTAAATTTAGAAGCCCTGCTCGCGTAGTCAGGCTTCATATCCTTTTAGTGCCCTCATTTCATATGGTTTAGAGAAAATTGCCTTATTGTCTCAGGTCAGACCTTCCGTATCAACAATTCCAAGGACAATTCTTTTCCCAGATTTTCCAAAGGTTGCATTTAATAAAGCCCGGATGGCACCGGCTATTTTTCCCTGTTTGCCAATGATTTTTCCCATATCATTCTTGGCCACACTTAATTCTAATATAATCCATTGGGCACTCTCAATATCATTAATCTGCACCTGTTCCGGGTTTTCCACCAGTGTTTTGACGGTTTGGACTAGACGATCTTTCATGTGTTGAGTTCCATAAAAAAATTGCATCCTTTGTTCGGTTTTGCGGTATCATTCGACAATTTAATGGGGTCTTGATAGTCAGTCCATGACAACCTCTCGGTTACGAGATATCTTCTAACCATTTTTATGCTCTTCGACATTTTGTTTAACTTCTAAATTTCTTTCTGATTCATGCAATTCCGAGAAAACCGGAGCCTACCAAGTAGCAATGTTACATGTTCCGGCACAGAGCACCTTGGGGGAAATCACTGTGTTCTAAGGGGGCTTGTGTGAGGATTACTGCATTAAAATTAGACCAGAATGAGATAAGACCCCTTAATATACCCGTTCAAAACTGTTAGAAGGGGATGAATGTTAACTATTATTAACTGATCGCCAATCAGTCAACACCAGTTTATTCCGGATAAATTGGGTATATAAAATAAGTGTTATTGAAGGGATAAAAGGTAAGATCTTAGGTTTGCCTTTTTGTTCTTTATGCCGAGTTTTTTTCTGATACCTTGTCGGTGGCACTCGATTGTCTTAACAGAAAGACTCAAAAGATCAGCTATTTCTTTCGTGCGCTTGCCATGCTTTACAAAATCTGCCACTTGAATTTCTGAAGGCGTAAGATTCGTGTGTTTTGAGGATAGTGTTTTAGAAAATGGTGAAATAATTTCCTCTAAATTTGATTCTAATATTCCTAAGTATAGCTTTTGATAATCATCTAAGGATTTTTCTTTCACTTTTTTCAAATATGGTAAGATCAGTTTTTTCACGTTAGACAAAATATTTTCTTCTAATTTTTTTTTATCGTCGTCTTTTTTTGTTAGCAAAATATTTAGAGTAGTATTTAATTCCTCAAGTTGTCTATTTTTGATTGCCAAGTCCCTGGTTCGTTCTTTCACCTTGCGTTCAAGCTCTTTTTGAGATTCCTTCAGTGCCTTTTCGATTTGTTTTATACTACTAATATCACGTAATGTTCCCATCATACCGATCGGCTTGTTTCCTATATCCTTAATGAGGGAATTGTGCATCAATCCAGGAAAGACAGTACCATCATGTTTTAGATGCCAAAGTTCACCCTTAAACTCACCTGTTTTTTTGAGCTGTCCATTGGCATCTTTTACGAACTGCATTTGCTGGGGAGTATGAAAAATGGATAAATTTTTTCCGATAAGTTCATCGGGGGTGTATCCATGTTTCTTTGCAAAGGCGCTGTTTAAATACTGCAAATTACCTTCCAGATCAGTTATAGCTATACCTTCACTGCTTTGCTCAATAGCTGACCAGAGACATCTGATTAGGTCTTTATGCGTTAGTTCTGAGGTTTTTGTTTCTAACTCGTTGGCCCTTGGTTTTGACTTTTCATGTGTTGGTCTCTTGGTCATTAGAAGGCCCTCCAGTCGTTCAAAAGTGAAAATTGAAGATTTCGAACCGAAATCAAACTTGTGATTTCTTGCCATACTCACAAGTTCAAGCATCTCAATTTTAATTACATATATCGTATTTGTTACAAAAATGCAAAAAAGGCAAACCCTGTTAAAAGGATTTGCCCTATTGAAAAACGATATCACAGGTTCTGAACTGGCTTTTGGGATTGCAAATATATTGCAGATTACAGGTTTTGGGTTCAAGATATCGTACACCAATTTACACTGCTACTGGAGTATTTTGCAGGCATCGGCATCGGCTCGATTTCGTTGAAGATTTGGAAACAGAATCAATACATTTTTGATTTGGATTTGTGAAGTTGGCGAGACGGCGCCATAAGCATGTCGGCGCTCCTGATAACAGGATTAAGTCTCTTTGGATAGAGAATGTCCTAACGCCCCAGGGCAAAGACATGATCCTGGAACTTGGACCGATGGTCACCGTCCCACCATAAATAACTTACAATATTTTCACACCTTCAGCAATAAATTTTATCCAATTGTTGGTAAAAATTGAAGATAACTCTCCATATCCTCAAACCAACGTCAATTAGTGTTGATTGCATATATTGCAAAATCCTCAAAAAGCAAAAAGGGCGGGTTTGATAGAGTGTTAATGAAAAAGGGCGATTCTGTTGAATCGCCCTTTCGAGGAATTATGAAGAAAGGTTGACAGTCCTACGAGGCCCTAGCCACGTACAATAGTCTCCTTAAATGTTGTTTAGCATATCTTTTAGGTCGAGCTGAACTAACCAACCCTTAAAAATTGTCTAAAATAATATATATTCTATGTCAAGTAAAAAATAATCAATATATGGGGTGAAATCTATGTTTTTATTGGAAAGACTATAGGAGTTAATTGTGAGCAGATGATGGAGTTTGTCTCAAAAAACGAAAAAGGCAAACCCCAAAAAATGGATCTGCCTCTATTAAAAACGATATCACAGGTTAAGAACACCCTGTTAAGATTTTGGATACATTGCAGAAAGCACAATTCTTGGATTAAAGATTTTAAAGAGAAATCTCAATCAGCCTCCAGCCATTGGTTAAGTGGATATATAGATTCAAATCTGATATTTTATCGAAGAGTTGTCATTTCATTTAACTGGACGTTCACTAATATAAAACAATATCGTTGCCTTTAACACTGTATCTCCTGATTCATCTTTAATTTCGATGGGTATTTTTATGTCACCAGGTACCAGTTATCACAGAATTATCCTAATGATATAATGAATTGGAGAGGGGCTTATCGCCGATATTGTTCCTTCTAAATCGCTACGAAATAAGCCGAAAACAAGCCCGAATTGTAAGAATGTAAATCAGAATGGACAAAGTAGCTAAGGCCATACCAATTCTACCCAGCGTAGAGCTTTTAGAGGATAACCAAAATAAATATGCTCCACCACAGAGCAAAGGTGTCCCGAATTGGAACAAATAAGCAAATATAGCGTATACCAGGAATAAATAATGTTCAGTAGTGGGATCGCTTAAAGGCGGCCCTACCGGAGTGAAGCCAGAGTTCAAACAGAAAAAACCTCCTGTCACCGAGATCGCGGTTAAGCCTAAAACCAGAGAAATAATGCCGTATAAGTTATTGCGTGATGACACTTCTTGCATTTTATTGAAAAAATTGAAGAGATGGTGAACTTTTAGCTAAGCTTGATGTCAACGATGCTGGGCTGCCCTTTTCGCCGGTCAGGATTTTTGATAATCAAATTAAAATCAGATGTAGTTCGATCAAGATAGTCAAGCCTGCTTTTAATTCCACGGCTATGAATTATTAGCCAAAATTCTGCTCTCCATCTTGTATCTCCACCAACCCTTTTTACATTCATGCCATCAAATTTAGCCCCGCTTTTATCCTTAATTTTCATGGCAGGAAATATGATCAACCTTTTCCCTTTAGACTTACCATTCATAAAATCGTCAAATTTAATGTTCGTTTCCGCGCATTTTTCAGTATCAAGCAGGAGGTCAACATAAATTTTTTTGTACCTTTCACTGTTATTAAAATAGTCGAATCCCTCAGATGCCCCTGAAACTTCAAATACAAACGGTCCCATTTCTATTTGTTGATTCAAATTATAACCGCCAGAGCCACATCCTAATAATGTAAAAAGAAATAGTAAAATAAACAATCGGGAAAATATCATCATTTTCTGCCTCCATTATACTTTAACCTCTTTATATCTAAGCACACCAACGATATTTTTAATCAAAATTATTGTCGGTATTTTGAAATGCAAAAATCGTGCAAAATTTAAAATACCATTTCAGAAATAGATGAAATCAATTAAATTACAGGTGGTTAATCTAAATATAAGATTCCCCAGATAACAGGTATGAGATGAAAAAGTGACAATTTCTTTGAAATTAGTGTAATATTTCGACAAGTTTTACAAACATTTAATGAAGCAAAAAGTGGAGAAAAAATAGGCAAGTCAAAAAAGGACAATGAAATGAGGAGAATTTGGGGTCGGGCCACGGTAACCATTTAAAATAACATCTAAAGAAGCCTAAAATAGGACCTAAAAAGGTTGTGAATTCAAATCATAAGTGCAACACTATTTGGAGGTGAAGGAATGAGTTAACTGCGGTATACTCAATGTTCCTTAAACCGCCAAGCAAAAGGAGCACTTATGAGAACATACACGCAGTTAACTCAAGGTCAACAAGAAGAAAAGCCGGGTGGCGAAAACGGATGACACGGACTTTCTGGGGTTCACTTTCAAAGGAACCAAAATTCGGTGGTCAGATAAGGCTTTCCATCAATTTAAATGGATAATCAAAAGACTGACCGGTCGAAGTTGGTTTGTGTCTATGGAATACCGTATGAAGAAGATCGCGCAATACCTTCGGGGCTGGATGAACTACTTCGGCATATCGGAGTATTATCGCCCGATACCTGAAATCGATCACTGCCTCCGGCGACGGGTACGAATGTGCTATTGGAAACGATGGCGTTATGTCCGCACCCGGATTCGTAATCTTCTGAAAATGGGAACCCATCCGAATGTGGCCATTCCCATGAGCTTTTCCCGTAAAGGCCCGTGGAAATGCGCCCGAACATTAGCCACTCAAATCGGCATGACGAATCAATGGCTTAAGGATCAAGGTTTGCTATCTGTCAAAGAACTGTGGGTGAACATCCATTACCCAACTACGGTCCGGTAATTTAAGTGAACCGCCCGGTGCGTGACCGAAGGAAATGCCTGTGGTAGACCCGCTTGCCTGTTGAAAATCCCGATTTATCGGGGGTGGTGTGGGGGCTGGGGGAGAAAGACCCCCGGCTACCCGATTAGCATTACGCATTGAAATATTTCTCCAACAACCGTTTCCACTCTCCAATAAATTCCTTGTATTTCTCACTTGTAAAATTAGCAACAAACTCGCGCCCTTTTTCACTTAAAGCAATGTACTCGTAAGAAACACTTACGTTTGTTTCTGATTTCGAGATCGGATTGCATTTCACCGTAATGATGCCTACTTTTTCCTCCGGCTCGACTTTATAGAATTCAACAAAATATGAACTTGGATCGTGTCTCTTTACCAGCCAGATAGCATCGCTTGCTGCGTGATCATGATTCTCGGTTACAAAAATATAATCTTCGTGAAGCTCGGTGGCTCCCATAATGTTTTTGTAATCCCAACCTGGGACCCAATGTTTTTCACCTTCAGCACTGAATAGTGGAAACAAAATCTCTACTGGTTGAGAAATCTGGAAATCTTCTGTGTATTTAGTTTGTTTCATTTTTTTCGAGTAATGCTAACGCATGGATAACTTGCGCCGCCTAAAACTTGGTGGAAACCGACAGATTAACCGGCGTCAAGTTGACCCGTTTGTTTGCTCTCAATTTTGAAAGCAATCACCTTCAACAAATATTTTTACCCTTTCGTCAGTCCACGCTTTAATTGTCGAACTCGTCTCACGAAAATGCGAAAAAGTTCCAAAATGAACTGGAAAAATTATATCAGGCTTTATCGTATCAACTATCGATTGCAAAGTTTTTACCGTGAATGTAAACGGACCGCCAAAAGCATTTTGATAAGGCGCTCCAACATTCGGTATTAATATATCCGCCTTATGACCGTGTAAGGCCTTGATGACTTTCTTATGGCTAATTGTATCACCAGAAACATATATTTTTAAAACAGCATTTTTTTTCTTTATATTAAGCCAATAACCATTGCCACCACCAAGAAGAAAAGCCATGAAGGGGTTACTAGCATGCACCGTAGGCATAGCCTTTATTTCAATAGACAATCCATCTATTTCATATGATAATACTTGACCACATCGAACAATATTCAAATTATTTGGACGAATTTCCTGCAAAATTCTTTTCGCTTTTTTATTGGCAACAATAATTGCTTCCGGATCTATTTTTAACAGGCCATGCTTATCTAAATGGTCTTCATGTTCATGTGAGATTAGCCATATATCAATATTTTTGAAATCGTCTTCATCAAATACCGGTTCTGTTAGTCTTTTGCTCTTGAGCCCCGGGCCATATATCTGCACAGTATCTTTTGGGCATAAAACAGGATCACATGCTATCTTTAAATTATTAATATTAAGCACCCACGTGGCAGCACCTATCCATTTAAAATGAATGCTAAATTGTTTATTATTTTTCATTTTTTATTAAACTCCTATTCTACAATATTGCCATTTATTTATAATGAGAACGAACCAGTGATTGTGCAGTTTTTTTTCTTGGCTATTAGAATTAAAAAGTTTCTGCATAACATGCAATCTGTAATGTTATCCAGAAGCATCTTGATATTATTTACTAACCGAAATTTCGGCTTTCATTAAAACTGGGAAAAACGTCTTCCAATCAGAATATAAAGAGAGTGAATTCCAGATATCTAATTCCTATCAACTCAAAAACAAAACCCCACCTCGCTTTGTGAGAAATGGGGTCTTTTTTACCATTAAATGCTCTCCCTTGTTTAGAGTTGAAAGCAATTATTTTAAATCACATGTTTTTTCGCATATTTAACCCAAGTTGTCAAGGATGTTGCAGAAATGATACATTGTGGCAAGTAAGGACTGGAGTATCCGGTTCAACACTTCTGGTTGGCGGGCTTAACTTCTCACCTTCTTATCTTCTCATCTTCCCTCTTCCTCTGACTTCCGACCTCTGCTTGCCCCGTTAAATTCTTCGAAGAAGATAAGCTCGCCAAGTTTAATTCATGATAATGACAGCAAAGCGTATTTAACAAAGGCGCAGCGCATTTAACTGGGGACCTCCGAGCTCCAATCCTCCCTATGTTGGTTTGCTTATGATCTAGATAATCAATATCCGTGCCAATCCTGCTGAACAGGTAAACTTCATCCTATACGATTGAATTCATATACTTTTGGGAGTATTTGCTGTCTTATGGTTTAAGAGAGAAAAAATGATGTTGCACTTATGATTTGAATTCACACAACTTAAATTGAATCCCTGTGACTGAAAGATAAATCGCAGTAACATGCAATTCAGCCCTAAGAACTGAGATGGATGATATCACAGGTTTTTTGAGCCTCTAATTTTGGTCGATAAGTTGGAGATATCCAAAATATTGGAATAGGTCAAATCCGTGTGGTTTCTATTACGTATCACAGGTTAACCTATTCGTATGATCGTGACAATTATCTACAAAATTCGCTTAATAAAAATTAACTGCTATTTTTCACTCTAATCGAAGTTGCTTGTTTCTCATCACTTCAGCCCCGCTTTGCGTAGCGCTCTAATACCTCGCTCTGCATCCTCTTTATTCTTATATGTGACTCTCTTTTCCCATTTCTTTAAAGAAAACTTGGGATTTATCCTAAGCGCTTCAGCGGCCTCAGCTCGAGCTTCCTCATCTCGTCCTGCAAAACTATAAGTCGAGGCCATAAACAAGCGGGCAAAAAAAGAATTTGGCTCTCGACTGACTGCTTTTTCACACCATGTTATTGCCTCCTCGTATTGCCCCGTCCAACAGTAAGAAATTCCTAAACTGTATAAATACAAGTTCGGCGGGATAGGATTAAGACGTATCGCTTTCTTTAATTCCGGAATGGATTCCTCGTACCTGCCAGCGAAAGTAAGTATCTTACCATATCTCATATGTGATTCAGCTGAATTGGGGTTAAGGGTGACAGCCTTCTCCCCCAGAGCAACGGCCTTATCATGCTGCCTTGTCATTGAAAATAGATAGCCTAAGAGGGCGTGGGCTTCAGCATAAGTGTCATCCAAGACAATAGCCTTCTGCACTAATTCCATAGCCTTCGCTATAGAAGCCTTGGGAGATTTGCTGGATCCAAGCCAGGCGTCCAACTCATGGGTTTTACCCAGAGCAAAGTATGCCGAGGCATACTCTGGATCTAAAGTAATGGCTTCCTCTGCTAATTGCTTTCCCAATGCAATACTCTCTATATTGAACCGGTTAATAAGCTCATGCGCCTGCAGGTACTTCAGATATGCCTCAAGGTTATTTGTGCCTTTTGCAGCTGCTCGGACTTGCTCGCCCTCCGTCAGCTTTACCTGCATGGCCGTGATGATTTTTTTCGTGATCTCGTCTTGAAGAGCAAATATGTCGCTCAGATTTCGGTCATACCGTTCCGCCCATAAATGATTCCCTGTGGTGGCATCAATAAGCTGGGCCGTAATTCGTATCTGCTCGTCAGACTTTCTAACGCTACCTTCCAAAATATATCGGACGCCTAATTCTCTACTTACTTGCTGTACTTTTACAGGCTTTCCTTTATAAGTGAAGGTTGAATTACGTGCGATCACAAAAAGTTGCCGCACCTTTGAAAGCGCTGTAATGATTTCTTCTGTTAATCCGTCGCTGAAATATTCCTGCTTTGGATCGTCACTCATATTTTCAAAAGGTAACACAGCAATAGAGGGTTTATCTGGCAATGGTAGCGCCGGTGTTTCAGGTAGCCCAGCTTTTCGAAGCGAGTCTTTGATCCGTTCGATTTCGGCTGGGTCTTTATAGGGAATTGTCGCCGCATATCCCTTTATCGAGGCTTTGGGATTTTGTTTAAGAGCCTCCGCAACCGAGGCCTGAGCATCTTCCTCTCGACCTGCCTCAACGTAAGTAAATGCAAGAACGATATGGGGAAGCATCCCTTTAGCCTTGCGGTCACGCCATCCTTCCAGCGCTGAAATAGCCTCCTCGTATTGCCCTGTCAATCGGTAGGAAAGGCCCAAAATTGGCAAATACCAAGAGGGGTAATAAGGGCTAAGCCGCATCGCCTTCTTCACCAGTTCAATCGCTTCCTCCGGTCTGCCCGAGTAGAAAAAAATCACTGCTGTATTGGCTATCATGCTAGCGAAGTTTGGGGCGAGGGATAGTACTTTCTCACCATAAGCCACTGCTTTATCATGTTGTTTTCTGGCCATATAGACTAAACTCAACATGGAGTAAGCCTCTGCCATTGAGTCATCCATAGCCAGAATCTTATGCGCCAGATCTTCTGCAAGTGCCAGAGACTTGTTTGGGGTGTCAGTCCATCCAAAACGCCCGTCGCGATAATGGGTCCACCCAATAAAACACCATCCCAGTGTAGAGTTTGGATCCAATGCGACGGTTTTTTCGAATATCTTCCGTGCCTGGGCATTAGCCTCCTTTGTAAAGGGTCGATAAACCTCTAGTCCGTGCAAGAAATACTCATAAGCCTCTTTGTTTTCTATATGTCTGCGCCGGATGCGGGCTTGCTCTCCTTCCGTTAGCTTCACTTGGAGGGCCATTGTAACGTGTTCTGTGATGTCATCCTGCAAAGCAAAAATATCATCAAGTTCGCGATCATAGTTCTCTGC
>Ga0209940_1000031_pt1 | contig 30836 bp, 26 predicted proteins | sample SalPonF2_B_D1_MG_FD_185726 | JGI IMG/M metagenome (GOLD analysis project Ga0209940, IMG submission 185726) | Salt pond soil microbial communities from South San Francisco under conditions of wetland restoration - Salt Pond MetaG SF2_B_D1_MG... ...
ACTGGAAGGAGCGAGAATTTCACATGGAATGATTGCCAAGGCAGGCGCTATTGAAAGCTTCCGGTTTGAAGAAAACGACATTTTCTACAATGTCATCGGGAACATAAAACCAAAAGGGCTCTGCGGCAGCGGTCTGGTAGACCTGGCTGCCCTGCTGCTGCACCATGGTATTGTAAATCCGGAAGGCCTGATCTGTCCGCCCGATCAGAACAAAAAAAGAAATTCTATGACAGCAAGGGTGATTCAAACCCAAGAAAATGAAATCCATGACTTTCTTTTAGCTTCTCCCCGGCACAGCCTTGATGGCAAACCCATTGTGCTGACCCAGAAAGATATCCGAGAATTGCAGCTTGCCAAAGCCGCTATAGCTTCCGGCATTAAAATCCTTTTAAAAACAATTGGGGCCGGCATTGAAGATATCGATGATATCTATTTGGCCGGCGCCCTGGGCAATTATGTCCATCCTTTCAGCGCCATGCGCATCGGTCTGCTGCCCAAGGTAAACCCGGAAAAAATAATATCCCTCGGCAATGCAGCGTCAACCGGCGCAAACATGATCCTTTTATCAAAACGTTACTGGGAAAGATCCGCTGAAATTGCAGCAGATCTGGAACACATAGAACTGTCAGGGCATGCCGATTTTTTCGAAAACTTTATTGAAGAAATGAATTTTCCAACTGAAAATTTGTGGTAATAATTCAGCAAAAATGTCGAGTAAAGACCCAACTCGCCTCAATATCTTGTCAAATTAAGCTTAAATTGAGTCATGAAATATCTGTTTAAATTTTTCATGAGAATTTGGGGTCATAGACTTTTTGTCTAGCCCTTGCCATGGCTTTGAGCACATCCACCTGAACATCCACATAATCATAAACCCGGGCTTTTTCTTTACCCGGTGCAGGCCGTAAAACACGCCCCAGGTACTGCAATACCCGACCACTGAATTTGATGGGGGTTACCAGAAACAGCGGCGACAGATCACTTCGGTCAAAGCCTTCTCCGATCAACTGCCCGGTAGCGATCAACACCCTGACATCTCCTTGATCCAGACGATCCAGCACCGCCTGCCGCTCAGCAGCACTGAGATCACCAATCAGGAGCCCGGCGGAAATCTTATGCCGGAATCGTAAAATAGACTGCAATGTTTCACAGTGTTTTTTTCGATCCGAAAGCACCAGACAAACCCCTTGGTTATGCTCGACTTCAGCAGCGATATCCGATGCGATGAGGCGGTTTCGCTTGTCGTCCTGGGTCAGTTCCGACATCATCTTGGAGTATTCGTTCACCGGGTCGTAATAAGGCTTGAATTCCGTCTCCCGAATAATGACCTCGGCAGCTAAAACATCGCCGCTTTGGACCAGGAGGTCCTGATCGACTTTGTGGTGAACGTCTCCCAGGTGCCAGAAGATGAGCCGGGACAGATTGTCCCGGCGATAAGGTGTTGCCGAAAGTCCCAGAATATACCTGGAATCGAATTCGGCCACCGCTTCGGTAAATGTTCTGCTGGGGCACCGGTGGCATTCATCCACTACCAAAAAGCCGATTTCTTTTGAAACGTCTTCAGCACATTTGTACAGGGTCTGAACCAGGGCCACGGTCATCTTTTTACCCATATTGATTTTGCCGCCGCCGATAAACCCCACCGAATCCTTTGGAATCCCTAAAAACTGTTCGATACGCGCCATCCACTGAAAGGCCAAGTCCTTGGTATGCACCACGATGAGACAAGGCTGTTTCCGTTGGGCCATAATATAAAGAGCCATCACGGTTTTTCCGCTGCCGGTGGGGGCGCTCAAAGTTCCGAAGTCTTTTGACACCATGGCATTGACAGCCTGTTCCTGAAACGGCTTTAACTCCCCCTCAAAATGAAAATCCATTGGCTTGAAGGTACGGCGCTGATCGTCGATGTCGTATTTTACACCTTCCCGCCTGCAAAGCAGCAAGAGCTGCCGCATGTATCCCCTGGGAATCCACAGCCCGCCCCCTCGAACTTTGTCATAAAACTTGAGCATTTTGGGGGTGCCTTGGTTCCACCGGCCCATGCGTTCGTTTTCCATCCATTTGGGGTTGGGAAACGTCAGGGTCTTCATCAGTTTTTGGCGAATCTCCGAAGGGATGTTGGAAAGTCGCAGGTTGTTGGTAAGGATGATTTTCAAATGGGTTTTCCTTTTGTTCAGCAATTTTGTCCGATATTTAATCTTTTTTTATCTCTTTTCTTATGTTAAATTCCCACTATGTGTCAACACATGCAGAATAGCTAACTCAATGAAATTCTTAAACCAAGCTAAAAGATGTCCCAATTCTGAAAAGTGTTAAGGCAGGTTGAAGATGACAGCAAAACGCATGGATTCTGCAGCGGTCTTTACCCTGAGGATACGTATTGCCCTTGGAGGAGTATGTATTTTTCTGGCATCGCTTTTTATTGCCGGTGCCTTGACCATACCGTTTCTTTTTGAATCTCCTTCCATACTCTACAAATTCGGTATTGAAAAAACGTTTCTCCGCAGCGGCAAAGTCTTGGGTGTGACTGCCGCGGCACTTGTATGTTTTCAGGTCCTGCTGGTTTCGCGTTTAAAATTTTTGGATCGAATTTTTTCTTTAAACCGCATCGTCACCTTTCACCGGATGAACGGTATCGCCATTGCTTTTCTGGCCCTTGTGCATCCCATACTGATTATCGCTGCTGATAATTTCACCATCTTTCCCTTTGAAAAAAGATATTGGCCTGAATTTTTGGGTCTCGGCGTATTAATCTTTTCTCTGGTGATCACGGCAACTGCCAACTGGCGTTTGATGTTTAATTTTGCTTATGACAAATGGCTTCGTTTTCACCGTTTGGGAACTTTAGTGGCAATAGCGTTGATGATCATCCACATCCTCTTTGTCAGTGAAACATTTAAATCCGACCATCCTCGTACCCTTGTCTTTGTGTCCGCCGGTATTATTCTTATGCTGATATCACGGCTTTGGTACCGCAGATTTTTCCCCGGCAAGAGGCGGTTTGTCGTTTCCAATGTCAAACCGGCCGGCAAAGATGCTTATTCTGTGGATGTCAGACCCCATGGCGGTCAAATTTTAGACCATATTCCCGGCCAGTTTGCCTTTATCACCCCTGTATCGGCAAATGTGCCAAAGGAAGAACACCCTTTTACCATATCTTCCACGCCGTCCCGACCAGACGCTTTGCAATTCGTCATACGGTCACTGGGTGACTGGACCAGCAAAATTAACCGTCTCAAAACTGGAGAAACGATGTTCATTGACGGTCCATATGGCCTTTTCAGCCACATGGTCTCTTCGGAGAACGAACCCATTATCATGATTGCAGGAGGAATCGGCATTACCCCCATGTTGAGTATGCTCAGATATATGGCAGACGTGGATGATCCAAGGCGGATTCTGCTGATTTGGAGCAATAAAACAAAAGAACATATCGTGTTCCCAGAGGAGTTTAGGAACCTGAAGCATCGCTTACAAAACTTTCATATCATTCACGTTATTACACGTGCCAGCGGAGATGAAAACGAAATCGGCCGACTGGATCAGACCAGGCTCGAAACATTGCTAAAAGGGTGGCGCCGAAAATCAAACGTATTTATTTGCTGTCCTTTTGAGATGATGAAAGAAATGACCCGTGCGGTTAAAAAAATAGGTTTTTCATCCGCCAGGGTTTACAAAGAAGAATTTAAGCTATAGCTTTTCCTACATAAACTAATTTTACCTAAATCAGGCGTTTCAAATTGCGCCATTGTATTTTAAATTTTATGGTTTTAGGTTACACTTACATGAAATATAGAACAACGCACAAAACCAATTGAGCTCTCAGGAAGTTTCTATTCTAAATCTTTGAGTATTAGCGGAATGGATGATCTTTTTTTAAAGCGAGTGCTGTTTGAGTGGCTTAGGGATCGTTAGAAAAAATAGGCCCATGCCGAAATTACATCTTAAAAAAATGATGGATAGTGTGGCAAAACTATTCATTTTTTAAAGATAAATTCCTATTTTTTCTTTACGAGCCCTTGCTACGAGTTCACGCGTTTTAAAAAAAGATTATCCATGGAGCGACTATTTAGAAAAACTCCCCGACCTCTCAACCAATTGTTAAAAAGGAGTCATATCATGAAAAGAATCATATATATTGCTTTTTCTCTGCTTTTATTAGGGCAAACTCATGTAATGGCACATGAGTGGAAAACAGATTTATCTCATTCAGGCATTCTGTTTGAAATAAAACATATTTACTCTACCGTCAGGGGTCATTTTTCTGATTTTACCGGAGAGGTGTTTTTTGATCCCGACAATCCTGAAAAAAGTCAATTCGATTTTGTTGTTAAGGTAGACAGCATCAACACCAACAATGGAAAGAGGGACAATCATCTTCGATCCGATGATTTTTTTGCCGCAAGCATGTATCCGGTGATGACGTTTAAATCTTCCCGTGTCTCTCATGCCGGTGGCAATAAATATGTTCTCGAGGGCAAGATGACCATTAGAGATGTCACCAAGGACATGGTGCTGGAGTTCATCTATTGGGGGCAAAAAGAAAATCCTTTTAAAAAGAATGAGATGGTCGCCGGTTTTGACACTCGCTTTAACATTAACAGATTGGACTTTAATGTGGGAGACGGCAAATTCCATAAAATGGGAGTGGTGGGAAAAGATGTTGATATTTTGATTTCTTTGGAAGTGGTAAGGAAGAAATAGTTACACAGCTTAAATCATTAAAATAAATTGGCTCAATAATTGAAATGAAATCAATGCATCGATACAAAATAACACATAATGGCCCGATTTCCGGACTTATTCCATACTGCATCGGTCGTGTATGGATGCGGATATTTGGGTGGGATGTTACAGGCCAGGTTCCCCATGGTGGTAAATTTATCCTTGTTGGTGCGCCTCATACCAGTAACTGGGATTTTCCTTTTACGCTTGCCACATTATACATATTTCGCCTAAAAATCTCTTGGATGGGAAAAGACACCCTGTTCAAAAAGCCTTTTGGAAAAATCATGAGATGGTTGGGAGGAATCCCTATTGATCGAAGCAGTGAGCACGGGGTGGTTGGTCAGATCGTCAAACAATTCAATGAATTTCAAAAACTTGTCGTTACCATTGCGCCTTCAGGAACACGAAAAAAAAGAGCGTATTGGAAATCTGGTTTTTACTGGATTGCATATAACGCACAAATTCCCATACTCTGCGGATATTTAGACTACGGTCGTAAAAAGGCGTGCCTTGGTCTCTCTTTTGTGCCTACCGGTGATATTAAAAAGGACATGGACCGCATTCGAGAGTTTTTCAAAGGTATCCGTGGGAAAAACCCCGAACAGACAACACAAATACGGCTGCTTGATGAAACCTATTGACAACAGAAAAATGCATACCAAAGAACTGCTTTGTATAGGACACAGAGGCGCAATGGGACATGCGCCGGAGAACACCCTTTCTTCCATTCGTAAAGCGCTGGAGTTGGATACACCTTGCATGGAAATAGATGTCTACAGCGTTGACGGACACCTCGTTGTTTTTCATGATAGCCGACTCGAACGCACGACCAACGGCATGGGGTACTTGCTTGATCAAAAGTTCAACGACCTGCAAACCCTGGACGCCGGTAACGGCGAAAAGATTCCAACCCTGAAGGAGGCATTTGAAGCGATTAATTTGAAAGCGGGGGTGAATATCGAGTTGAAAGGCCCCGATACCGCCGGCCCGGTGGCGGAGTTTATCGCCGAGATGCGGGAAACGGGTTGGAATGATGATCTTCTATTGGTATCGTCGTTTAATCATCGGGAACTGTCGTTGATTCACCGGCTCGATCCGAGAATAAAACTCGGCGCAATGATTGTCGGCCTTCCCATAGATGATGCGGCATTTGCCGAATTCCTGGGTGCCTACTCGGTCCATCTTTCCCTTGAATTTATTGACCGCAGGTTTGTAAAAGATGCCCACGCTCGAGGCCTTCGCGTATTTGTGTTTACAGTCGACCATCCAGAGGATATAGAGAAGATGAGAGAGCTCGGTGTTAACGGCGTTTTCACCAACTACCCGGAGAGAGTGCTTAAAAACAACACGGTCACAGACGCCGTCGGATGGCCCTGACCGCCGTTCACCTGGCAATACATTCAAAATAGCATACCTGAATTTTTACAAACAACTTGATGGATGGCTTCAAGGCAGATCGTTGTTATGATACCTGAATTTTGTAAGCGATATCCAGAAACCAAAAAACAAAGAGGCTAATCGTGAATCGCGAAGAAATGCTGGGCAGGATATCGGAGCGAACCGACCCGTGGGATATGCTGATTATCGGCGGCGGCGCAACCGGTGTTGGCATTGCGGTGGATGCCGCTTCGCGAGGATATGACGTTCTGCTCCTGGAACAAAACGATTTTGGAAAGGGAACATCCTCGAGAAGCACAAAGCTCATTCACGGAGGCGTTCGTTATCTTCAGCAAGGGAACGTCTCTCTGGTCATGGAAGCACTGAGAGAACGCGGTATCCTGCGGAATAATGCGCCCCATCTGGTACATGACCTGGCTTTTATCGTTCCCAACTACGATTGGTGGGAGGCACCTTTTTACGGCATAGGGCTCAAGGTTTACGACATGCTGGCAGGCCGCTACGGTTTCGGGCCTTCTGAAATTCTTACAAAAGACGAGACGCTGGAACGAATTCCCACGATTAAGCGCGACGGCTTGCGTGGCGGAATCGTATACTACGACGGTCAGTTTGACGATGCCCGACTCCTCATCAACCTTGCCCGCACCGCATCGCATCAGGGCGCCGCCCTGTTGAACTACGCCCCTGTTGTTTCGCTGACCAGGGGCGGTGACGGCTTCATAAACGGCGTGATTTTTGAGGATCTCGAGGCCGGCACGGAACACAGGACGAGATCAAAGGTGGTCATTAACGCAACCGGTCCGTTCGCTGATCATATCTGTCGAATGGATGATTCAAACGCATTGCCGTTGATCTCACCCAGTCAGGGTATTCATCTTGTCTTCGATAAGTCCTTCCTGCCTGGCGAATCCGCCATAATGGTGCCGCATACCAAAGACGGTCGCGTAATGTTTGCCATTCCCTATCTGGGGGTCACGCTGGTGGGCACGACCGATACCCCCATCTTTAAAATCGAGCTTGAACCTCGTCCCATGCCAGAGGAAATCGATTTCATCCTGGAAACCGCGGGAGAATACCTCGAAAAGGACCCCTCCCGGGAAGACATTCTGAGCGTATTTACGGGTATACGTCCGCTCGTCAAAACCGGCGACGAAAAAAACACCGCCGCTTTGTCCAGGGACCACATCATCCATATCTCCAATTCGGGACTGCTCACCATCGCGGGCGGTAAATGGACCACCTACCGTCTGATGGCGAAACTCTGCGTCAATTATGCCCTCTCCCTTGCGGGTCTCGAATCGAAACCCTGCGTTACTAAACAGCTCAATATTCACGGTTTTCACAAGACACCGGAAAAATTCGGAGAGCTCGCACTTTACGGGTCCGATGCGCCGGCCATTCAAGATCTCATGCGTGCGGACCCAACCCGCAAGGAACGACTGCATCCTGAGCTGCCGGCCCGTGTCGGAGAAGTCATCTGGGCCGTCCGATTCGAAGCGGCGCGCACCGTTGACGATGTCCTGGCCCGCCGGACCCGCAGTCTTTTGCTGAATGCCCGTGCCGCAAGTGAAACAGCACCCAAAGTCGCTTCGATCATGGCCAAAGAACTGGGGCACGATCACAAATGGGAAAAAGAACAAACAGAATCCTTCCGCAGAATCAGCAAGCTTTATCTGCCGGAATAGCAAAAATTTTGCTCTTGAAATAATCTTTTGTTCTGTTTGGGTCTTGTTCGAACAGGATATGTTTTACCCTAATTGATCGTACACAAAAAAGGTGAAGAAATGAAAAAAATATTTGACGGTAAAAAAACGGTAAAATTGGGCACCGAAAAGAATCCCGCTGTCGTCCATGTCAAAACAAAAAAGAGAATGAAAGAAGTTGCCAAGATTTTTGAAGAAAACGCCTGGAAATATAGAATTGATTTAGAACAGGATAAACCGGAGGACATTACCGATTTAGAAATTTTGCTGAATCGGCCGGAACCCAAGGAGGTCGAAAAGAAAGTCGGACGTAACGAGCCCTGCCCCTGTGGAAGCGGAAAGAAGTATAAAAAATGCTGCGGTAGATAAACAATTTTTTCTCGGCAATCCAGCCGGATTTTATTACATGAAGCCCTCTCAAAATAAAGATTTTGGTTCAAGATCCCCCGCTAAAACCCAGCGGGATAAAAAGGCGGGGCCGAGTTTTAACCCGCAGGTGCCCCGCAGGAAATGCCCTTGGGGTGCATACTCAAGTATGTCGAGGACTTAAAACGAGGCTCCAACGCTGAGGTTGGGCCAAAAGATTATTTTGAGATAGCTTCATGTTGTTGGGTTGATGGAGTTAGCTGTTTTACATATCAGACCGGCGCTTATTTTCTCGATCACTTATGTCATCTATTTTGAATACGGATAAGTGCTTATGGTAAATATCGGCCTGTTTTTTTAAAGTGTTAAGGGCATTTTGATATTCGGTTGGCGCCATTTCACCCGCTGTTACATCTTCCAACGTTGCTATTAAGAGGTCATAATCTTTTTTGATGGTCATGATGTGGTCAGACAGAAAATCGATCATGTCATTAACCTGAGCGGCTTCATTTTTAAGAAAATCATATCGCCGTAAAAAAATTTTTCGGGTTAAGTCACCCTGAGAAATTTTTTTAAACGTATTTGAAAAGTTGACCAAAGGGCCGCAGAATTTATGATTGATCATCATCTGATATATTAAACTAATCAAAAGCACGGCAAAGAGCGCAAGGGATAACCGGTCCAATAAAACAATAAAAAACTTTGCCGAATAATGTTGAGCATATAAATCGTTGATTTTAAAAATTTCCTGATAAAATGGATATAACACCGACCCAAGGATTACAAGAACAACCAGCAACATAAGCATCAGGTTGGCGAGCATCATTTTGAAATGAATTTTATTGGCGATTAAATAGTTTTTCAACTGTCGCTGATTAGCTGTTCGTTTCATTTTGCCCTGCCTTTTTATTTTGATCTGTTTCTGATTGTTCTTTAAAAACGTCATCCTTCATTATGTGCCACTCGATATGTTCCTGGTGCTTTAATTGAATTGACCCTCCATTTTCCGGATGATAATAAAAGGATTGGGTAAATTTTAATCCATCTGTATTTTTGTAGTTAATGGTATATAAACGATTATTCCCTTCCAGGCTTTCTTTCATACTTGAGATAAGGTAGACATCTATTTTGTCTCCGCCGAGCCCATAAGTAAGCGTTTCTTTTGTAATTTCAAAAAACCGATCTTGATATCTGGGCTCAGAGGTTGTCCATTTCCCGATTAAATTTAAAGGAATATCCGTGTTCTTTCCAGGGTAGAACACGAATATGGAAGCGCCAATTAAGATTAAAGCTACAATTACAATCCATTTAAGTTTCATTTTTCTTCCACTTTTTTTGTGATGTTACACTGTATAATATTATCTTTAAATAATAGTTTTTTATGCTGCTTTTGTTTTTTCTTGTCTCATAATCGCCAAAAAGGCGTTTACAACAACAGGGTCGAACTGACAGCCCGCTTCTTCGGTTATCAAATCAACGACGCGCTCAAGCGCCCATCCCTCCCGATAAGGCCTATCTGATTTTAACGCGTCATAAACATCGGCTACGGCAAGAATCCTGGCCCCGATGTCTATTTCATTGCCGGAAAGGCCGCCGGGATATCCTTTTCCGTCGAATCGTTCATGATGCTGTAAAACCATGGGGAGGATGTCCTTATACGATGCAATCGGTTCAAGAATTCTCGCGCCGATAGAAGGATGCTTTTTAATCATCGTGTACTCCTCGTCGTCAAGTGCCCCGGGTTTATCGAGAATAGATAAAGGAATGCCGACTTTTCCGATATCATGAAGCAGGGCAGCGCGATGCAAATCATCCAACTTCTTGGATGAAAGCGCCAACGCAGAACCAATCTTCAACGCCATTTCCGTAACACGCGTCGAATGACCGGCGGTCCAGGATGACTTGGCATCGACGGTACGCGCAAGTGCCTTTAATGTGCCCCAGCTAAGCTGGTCCATCTCTTCGATGAGGGTTGCATTTGAAAGGGCAACCGCCATCTGATCCGCCATCTGGCGGGCTTGGATAATGTCCTCGGCGTTATAGGCTTTGGTTTGAGATCTTCCTATGGTTATCACTGCTTTCAGCTTTATTTTGACAAAAATGGGAAGGATTAGAAACGATCCGATCCCTTGTCCCGCAAGGGTCGAAAGAAATGACAGTTGGTTTTCGTCCGCGTCAATGACCAGATATTCCGGACGGGAATTGAATGTATCAAGATCGAAAGGTCTGAATTCGATGGAATTTTCGAATAATTCCTTTCTCTGACCGTAGATGTTGGAATATACCCGGGCGGTATTCCCCTGATTGGAATCCATCAGGCATATGGCGACGCTGTCACAGACAAACCAATCGTATATGCCATGGATGATGGTTTCAACGATGATTTTGGCATCCAGTGATGACAAAATGGCGCGATCGATCTCTGCTTTGGTCTCCAATGTTTTGAATTGACTGTTCAACTGATCGGCCATTTTATTAAAATCCATGGCCAGCTCTTCAAATTCATCGCCGCTCGTTAGGTTTACTTGGGACTCAAAGTTTTTCATGGCAATCCGGTGAGTTCCCTTTTTCAGCGACTCAAGCGGAACAAGGCTCTTGCGAATATTATAGATACTTAAAATTATTACCACCCACAAGGCCATGAGAACAACCGCGGGAAAAATTGTTTTAAAATCAGACATGGGCGCAAGCACATCGGCTTTTGATTGACTGAGTATCACAGTCCATGCATCAACCAAAAACTGACGATTCATAAAAATTCTGCGGTAACTTGCAAGGTGTTTTTTGTTTTCAATGACCAATTCGAACTGACCTGAAACGCTATTTTTAAGCCAAAGATCACCCTTCTTGGGAAATGGATCTTCATTGGAAAGTGAGCTAAAAATTATATTTTCCGATTCGTCTAAAACACAAAGTTTCGTATCCGGCGGCAATGTATTCCCCTGGTCAATTCCCCACAGGTAGGAAGGGTTAATTTCTCCAATTAAATACCCTACATTCGGATCCCCTGGATTCACCAGCCTAACCATCATTATTCCTGGTAAAGATCCCGAACGATTCACCATGGAGATGGCTGTATTTCCAGCATTGATGTGCTTCATTTCTACTACATTTGGTTTATTGACATTGTTCATTTCTTTGTAAATAGGAACATACCCTTTTGCAGTGTTAAAAAAAACGGCAGCCTTGAAACGGCTTGCCAGTCGTTCGTTAAAAACAACCAAAGGGATTTGGCCGGGACCATTTAAAGACGCTTTGATAGAAGAAGCGACAAACTGCAATTCGGTTTCTAAAAATGTCAACCGTTCGAAGATGGAATAAGCATACCCTGTAACCGATTGTTTAAGAAGTTTAAAGCTCTGCTCTTTGAGCTGTTTGGTCACGCGAATGTACGAAATTATTGAAAGACACAAAATAGGGACAAGTGAACAGGAGACAAACAACACAAAGATTCGGCGGGCGATCTTACTGCTGAAAGTTTTGGTAGTAAGCTTCATTTGGATAGACCTATGTTAAAGTTCTGAAACCAGGCCGACATACCGACCCTCGTATGCCCGGACAACATCGTCCTTAGCAACAGGGACTTTAAAAGATAGAGCAGTCTGCCCATCTTTCCCCATACTGTAAAGATCATAATCGTCATTTACCGGAACATTAATCATGTTTCTTCGCGCATCCTTCATTACTTCCCCCACAGGCATTCCACCAATTCTTAAGTACCGATAAGGATTTCCCCACGGGTCATTAAAGATGCTAATGGTGGTCAGATCGTTGAGACTGTTAGGAAATTGACCAGCATTATCTATAGCAAAAAATGCGATCTGTTTTTCTATCATTTGAATATCTGTGACAGCTACCGCAATCATGGCGTTATTTTTATATTTCAGATAATTGGGCAGCGCAATGGCCGATAAGGTACCGATAATCGCAATGACAATCATTATTTCAATAAGCGTAAAACCTTTATTGCTGACGCTCCGATTAAAATACCTCGAGCGTGCGAAACCGTTTACGCTATTCTCGCAGTCCAAAGATGGATTTTCCACTGGATCATTCATATGCTATAAATTCAGTCGGTTAGGAGCATCATGGCTCAAACAATACCCAGCACTGTTGGTTTGAATCTATATTTACAAATATATCGGCAGGTTTTAACAATAAATTAAGTATTACTAACAAATTAAATCTTTGGTGGGAATGCAACTTGATAAGAATGCGAATGGGCTAAAAGCATATCTTTTGTGATAAGAAAAAAATAATACAATATGTGGGAATTATTTGCCGAAATTAGGGACAAATTGAAGAGTCAGCTCGATAAAGCAACGCCGGATATTATGAAGCACTATCGACCTTTCCCGGATATTCCTTTGCCTCGACCATACAGCCGGGTGATGGAATCCGGTGATATGCCCATGAAATACGATAGGACGACCAGTTGATTGATGAGGGTGGTCTTCAGGATACCATGGATCAGCCATCGACGCGGAGAGGTAATCACCGGCACGGGGAGTGTCACCACATCTCCTATTTTCTGCAATCGCCGGATCAGCTCAAAATCTTCCATTATCGGAATATTCGAAAACCCGCCCATTTGATGAAAAACTTTTGAAAACATAAAAATCGCCTGATCACCGTAAGGCATTTTAAGGCATCGTGAGCGCCAGTTTGCAATGCGCTCTATGAACCTAAGGGATGGAACAGGGGAATCGATACGAAGCTCGAATGCCCCGGCAGCGACACCCGGCGGCATAAGAACACCAAGGACGTGCCGGTTAAAATTTTCAGGCAGCAGCGTATCTGCATGGAGAAAAAGAAGGATATCTTTGGATGCCGCATCGGCGCCCCGGTTCATCTGGCGAGATCGGGGGGGTGATCCCTGAATGACTCTTGCGCCCAGTGTTTTTGCAATGGAAACCGTATGGTCTGTACTTCCGCCGTCCACCACGATAATTTCTGTGTTATTTCCATGACCAATGCTTGTTATGGTGTCGGCAATGTGATGGGCTTCGTTCAAGGCTGGTATGATCACCGAAATGCCATCAGGTGTGACATCACGATGTCCCAAAATCTGAGAGCGTTCCCAGATAAAAATGTCTTCGGGCCGGTCTATGTCATCCATCTCTTTAAGCAAAGAATAACTGAGCCCAAGATCCGTTGCAATTTTTATGGTTTTTTTCAAAACATCACGTTCTCCCCATTTTATTCCTGCAAACAGCTTACCGACAGCCGGTGAAAAGGCATTTTTTTGTAACCCGATCAAATAGTAGCCGCCGTCTTTGGCCGGACCCAGCACCATCTTTTTTTGTTTTAGAGCAGTAAACGCTTTTGTTATATCCACAGCGGTTAACTCAGGGATATCCGTACCGATAATGACCGCAACGGCTGCCCCGTATTTAAAGGCATCATCAAAAGCCCGTTGCATACGATATCCAAGATCACCGTCACCTTGTGAAGCGTACTCGAATTCGGATCCAAGCCATTGCTTCATCAATGCTTCATTGCCACCGTCATAACGGATCTCTATGGTTAAATCGTTTGAGGCCGTCAGCCCCATCATCCGTGACAGGATGTGTTCCGTCATTTTGCGCTGAAGATTTGCAGCACCTTTGGTTCCGAGAAGCGGAATCAGTCTGGTTTTAGTGGTTCCTGTTTCCGGAAAACGGGTGAAGATGATGAGACGTTCTTTAGATATCAAGGGCATGTTATCATCAAATTATGTTAAATTGCCTGTTTAATAATTTTATTTTCACTCATGAGAGAAGGGAGAAATCCATCGAAATCGCTAATGATGCTTCATTTTTTGTCTAGTTTTCGCCCTTTATCCTTTTAATAATCTTGGGAATGAAAAATGAAACGATAAAAAGTCCTATTGAAAAGAAAACCTTAAAGGATATCAGCTCTCCCCAGTTTCCCGAAGCCCACACATCTTTTAGCGTTCCAATGAAAAAGGTGAAGATAAATGTTCCAACAATGATGCCCAATCCGGTTCCGGCGATATAGTCCCAGAATCGAACCTTGGTCAGTCCCATGCCAAAATTCATGGGCGTAAACGGAAAATAAACCAGCCGAAGATATAAAACCGTCGCAAATCCGTTACGCTCGATAGCATCATCATATTTTTTCAGTTTATCACCGACCAGTGAGGCGGCAAAGTCCCTTCCCAAGGTCCGCCCAATAAAAAAAGCAGCGCCGGCACCCACCATAGCGCCGATCCATACATATAAAAACCCCCAGTAGGCCCCGAATATGGCGGCCCCTAAACCAGTCAGCAAGGTGCCGGGTACAAACAGACAAACACCAACGGCATAGATCATCATATATACCACCGGTGCCCATAGACCGGCGCCTTCAAGAAAAGCGCCCAGAGCATCGGCTGTGAGATAATTTTTGATCGGTGTAAAACGAATTAAGAAAATGGCGGCGACAACAAAGACTACAAAAACCATCGCCTTCAACACCGCTTTCGATGTTTTTTTTTTCGGTTTTTGCAAGGTTTCTTCCATTTCCTTGCTCCTTTTTTCCATTAAACTTGATTATTTCCCATTGAGAGACCAGTCGTAACGAAGATAGGTTATCTTAATTGCTTGCTTTTTAATTTCCAATCTTTTTTTTAGATCTTCATCTGCGTACTTTATGAAAAATCCAACGACATCCTCGTTAAAATCTTCTTTGAACCATTTAAAGATTCGACTGACATAAAGGATATTCCCTTCAAAATAATTGCGTTGCCGGTTGTTGATAAATGCTGTTACGGCATTATTTAGCTGTCGATCCAAAGTGTTTCCGGCATAAGGTTCAGAGGCAAGGGGGGGACAATCGAGGGCCGCGCAATTAATGGCAAAATGGACCCGGGGATCTTTAAACCTGGGCCGAAGAATATGGTGTTCGATGTCATCTAAAGTAATAACATCCCCGTCGATGCGACAAATCTTCTTTTTCCACGGCGTCTTTAAAATGTTTCCTAATTCCTTGATGGATTTAATCCCGGGGTATCCGCTCAGAATCAATTTGATGGTCCATGCATTATAGGCATTGATATAAAAAGCAAACTGTTCATTTCTGGAAAGACTCTCGGAATCAACATTTTCAAGAACTTTAAGGTACTGATCCAGTTTTAATTCTTCCATTTTAAAGCCGCTATAATCGACGTTTCCCTGATGAACATACTTCTTTAAGAGGGTAGCATAAATGCTGTGATCCACAGCAATATCAGACCGGCTGTTTGATGTAAACGCCGTGGCGCCGTAAAAAATGAAAAATAAAAAAATGATGACGTATTGTTGTATTTTCATAATCACTCTTGAATGTTTTGCCGTTTTTTATTTTCAGTCGTTTAACTCTTTGAATCCTTACATCATCCCCAATTTAAAAAAGAGATTCATTCAGGGGGATTGACAGTGTGTTCATCGTTATCCGGGACTGAACGAAACGTCATGTTCAGACAACATTCGAATATTAACGATAACGAGCAAGGTATTCAGTGAAGGTGAATAGAACCTATCTCAAAAATAATCTAAGTGCCCATGGCGGCGTTGCGAAACGATTCAAAATGCTCACATACTACGTGTATGCTCCGCTTTTTCACCGTTTAGCGCCTTGCCCTGAACTCTAATCTTTTTTTTGAGATAGGTTATAGAAAGATCGGTTTCATCAATTCATGGAGCCACGATTACCGAAACTGAGCTGTTTATTGTTAAACGTGTTTTGTTGGTGAAGAATCCGCAGAGAATCGTATTCTATCGCCGGACCACTTTGGGTTTGAAACCCTCTTTCTGTAGATCTTTGGCGATTGTTTCAGCCTTCTTTTCGGTCCAGAAGGCACCGACCAAGAGCCTGATTCTGTTTTTGGTTGCTCTATTTGGAAGGCTGTAAGCCGAATATTCTTTTGAGATAAGATAGGTTTTAAGTTTTTTCAGCTTTTCATCATCAGAAAAACTTCCGAGCTCCACAGTAAAGGGCGGCCTCACTACAAAGGCATGGTGATACTCACGGTTTTTCAACTCTAAAGCAGCCTTTTGTGCCTCTTCCGGAGTTCGATAAAACCCGACGAGTACACGATACCAGTCTCCCTTTCCGGCAATACGGGCATGAGAGACGCAGACAGAATCCCCTTTATCCCTTAATATCATTGCTTCCCGAATGGAGTCTTCCTTGCTTTTATAAGAGCCGACTTGAATCATATAGGGATAAAATTCTTGATTTTTTACAGGGGCATACTGCCTGCTTTGTGACGTTGTTTTTCTTTTATCGCTTTTTGTTTCCGGGGCCTTTTGAACCGATTGAGAAAGTTGGCCAACGCTTTTTGTTTTCGGAGCCTTTTGAACCGATTGAGAAGGTTGGCCAACACTTTTTGTTTTCGGAGCCTTTTGAACCGATTGAGAAGGTTGGCCAACGCTTTTTTCTACTCCGCTCCGATGCATTCGTACATCTACGGCCTTCATTTTCTTAAGTTCATCCCAGGCGTGGGCCAGATCAGCCTCCAATTCTTCTCGCCGTTTGGTGTCAGATTCTATATCACTGGATTGTTTTTGAGTAATTTCCAGAAGTCTGTTCTTTTCTTCAACCACAGAGGAAAGTTCGGCTTGCAGATTATTAACACGTTCTACCATGGAAACATAGAATGTTGCGGTCTCTTTCTCCGCAGGAGATAGTGGCAATTTGAGATAAGCCTTTAGCCAGTTAAGGGCTACAGCATAATTGATTTCCGGATTGGCTGGATGTATGTTTAACGATGCAGCCTTCCAAACCGCGAGTTTATGGTAACTTGTGGAAGGATAATACTCGGCCACCATCGCATATTCCTGCGCGGCCTGGTGATATGCCTCTGTTTTCTCAAGAGCTGCAGCGCGGTCCATGAAATCCCGGGCTTTCAATTCAGACTCCTCCGAACCACGAATTGTAGACAAACAACTGGTCATAAAGAAGCACAGAATAATAATGATTATGTTACGAATTTTCATGAGTACATCCTTACGTTTGGATTGGTAAGTTTATTGCCGGGCTTTGGAATTCCTCGGGCTCAACCGGCAGTTCGATTGTAAATGTCGATCCACGATCAACAGTACTTTCGGCATAAACCCTGCCTCCGTGCCCTTCTGTAAAAGCCTTGACAAGGGCTAAACCGACCCCGGTTCCCCTGCTCTTTATTCTGCCCGTATTTCCGGCTTGATAGAACTTTGTAAATATTTTGGGAAGTTCCTCCTGAGAAATACCGATTCCAGAATCCTGAATTTTCACCTGTGAACCCAGAGGACAGGGGCCGACCTTCACCATGACCTTCCCGTTGTTTCTCGTATATTTAATAGCGTTGCTGAGCAGGTTGCTCACAACGATTGAAACTTTTTTTGAATCCACCCTGACTTTAGGGGCAGGAAGGGAAGACATCTCTACAGTGATATTCTTAGGTTCGGCAATGAGCTTTGCATCTTTAACAAGCGGTTCAACGATTTGAAGAAGGTCTGCCCATACCATGTGATATTTCATCATGCCGGAGTCGATCTTCGCAAGATCAAGATATTGTCTGCTAAAGCTTGACAGTTTAATGATTCCCCGACGAATGGAGTCAAGCATCTGAACCTGTTCGGCATTCAGCAAACCTGAGCATTGGTTTTTCAAAATGTCGTGCCCAGAGAGCATCACCTGTAACGGGGTTTGAAGCTCGTGGGAAATCTGTTGCATCATATGCGTTCTCAATTCATTTATATCCTTGATTTTGTTGCTCATGTCATTAACTGCGTTAACGAGCAATGCAATTTCATCATTGGAAGAGACTTGGACCTGCTTAAAATTACCACGTGCAATCTGCTGGGTTCCTCGTATCAGGTCGTCAATGGGTCTGGTGATAGTGCGGGTAATAATGAAAGCCGCCAAAACAGCAACCAGCACAGTCCCAATAATCAATAACAATGCTATTTGGGCGGAACGGGTTGTCGTTGCCTTCATCCTTGACATTGCATTCTCAATGGATCCCCGATTGATGTTAATAAGATGATCAAGGGACCTGCTCAAGGTTTCCATAGAGTCCACTTTCAAGCTGTTTCGCTCCAAATTGTCTTTTGAATTTTGAAGATTTCTAACCTTCTGCACTTCGGCAACAAACGTTTCATGAGTTCGTCGCATGTTTTTAATAAGGGAATGCCATGCCGTATCCGATTGAGCATGAAGCAACAAATCTAAATAACTGTCAAATCGGCGACTGCTTGCAATAAATAAAGAAAAATAGGTCTCATCATGGGAAATAAGGTATTTCTGAGCATCTACGTTTTCATCGTGGAGAATATCCTGGAGTTGTTTGGCAAGATCCACCGCCTTAACATTAGTAGTAAGGGTCGTTTCGGCAGAATTCGAAACATCATTCAGCTTGAGCAGGATATAGGTGCTGGCGATGATCATAATAACGATGATGGCACCGAAACCAAGCATCATTTTTTTATAAATCGTCAGCTTCACAAATCTTGGTCCCCAAGAAATCTGCCGTTTACAACCTGAATCAGGTTGTAGATTCCGGCTCTTTGCAGTACCACAATCGGAATGACATCTTTCCTGAATCTCGCATATGCGGCAAACTCAGTATTTGCAAAATCCAAGCCTTTAATTACCTGTATAATAGTTACCAAAAACAAATCAAACAGTCAATCTGCAAGATTTACAAATTTTTTAAAATTTCCGAAGGTTTTCAGTATTTCTTGTTGTTTTGCCGGGACCTGGATGTTTTGAAGAATGTCTTAAACAACTCCGTTCATCAATCACTTCCAGTAAATAAAATGAAAAGGTTGTAAGGATATATCTCGGATTGAAAGAGTGAAGTATATTTTTAGCTCAGAAGGCTTCGCCCCTATTGACATAATGGAGCAAAGAATCCCCCGCAATCCGGGGCAGGCATGGCCCATTGAAAATCCCGCCTCGCGGGTAAGGACTATACTTTGGTTTACTCCTAAAAGGGGCTGTTTCCCCGAAGGCCAGACAAGTTAAAAGAGCCTAAAGTGATCTAAAGTGCCTATTTATCCCGTATTAAACTGGAAAGTTATGGAGTCGCTTCGCTCCGCTGATTTTATATAATTGGTAGAATTCCTTAACTTTAGCTCACTTTAAACTTTAGTTCACTTCAAACTCTTACAGCAATTCTTTTGGCAGAGCGAGAGAACTCTGACTCCCGCAATGCGGGAGAGGACCAGGTTTTTTATGACGAAATAAAGGAGTAAATGGTCCCGATGAAATAAAAATGTTTCACCGGTTAAAAATTATGGGTTTGAAGGAGTTTTTAAAAATTTAAACAGGTTGTTTTCGACGTTATTTCAAACATTTCAACAGTTAAATTATCACCTCAAATAAAAGGACAAATCCCTTTCAAATAATTTCGGTTCGACGTACCGAGCACCGACATCGCGATCCCTGACCCACATAATCTTTGCGGATCTTCGGATTTCTGTCCGCGCCGGGTTGTCCAGGTTAAATTTCAGGTCTATCGTATCATCTGTCAAAATTTGATGGGGTCTAAAAGTTGTAAACTGGATACCACCCAGTGATAGGTTTTGAACGACGATCTCTCCTTTCTCTCCGCTTTGTTTGATAGTGTATTCTCCGGGCAATCTGACGTCTTTTCTATAATGTTTTCGAAATTCGAACGTAAACTTAAAGACTTCGCCGCACTTGCAATTGGCCTTTACCCGCTTTTTAGTCCCCTTAAAATTTGTTGTGTCTATCGTTTTCGCAAAGCCGCATTTGGGACAAACGATCGTTGCTTGATTGGTATCGTTGACATAAATTTTAGTCATACAATTATCCCCTTTTTTCATTAACAACCGTAACAGACAACGCCGAATCGAAATTTGCCTCGATTCGGGCTGAGCTGACTCTGGTCCGGCAATTTATATTCTTACCTTATAATGCCACAATGTAGCAAGTATTTTTATCTGAAATCCTTAATAAAATAGATGGGCATTTAATATCCATTTAAACTCAAAAGCACTGCCAGGCTGGATAGTTTATATCCAATATTTAATTTTTGCCGGATAAAAAAGCATGGTTTTCAATATTTCGCAAAAATACATTTAATTGATTATTACTATATTTACAACATGTTATCCTCAAAGTATTTTTTTGTCGCAATTGTGGCACATGATTTGCTTCTTAATAAATCAAAGTAATGCGAACTTAAAAACAACATGAGGAGGTATAAAAAAATGAAACGTATTGCAAGCAAAATTCTAGTTGTTCTGACGGCATTTACTGTTATGGGACTCGGTGTATATGCCTTTGCCGATGGAGGAATGGGCTACGGCAGACATCACGGTGGAAGAGATCATCATGGATCTGAATGGCAGGGTGGCAGTTATGGGTGCCCTGGCTATGGATCCATGATGGGCAATATGAGTGATGAAGAAATTCAAAAAATTGATGAGCAGCGTGAAGCGTTTTTCAAATCAACCGAGGATCTGAGGCAGAATATTTATCAAAAAAGACTTGCTCTTGAAAGTGAATTTGCTAAAAAGAATCCTGATGCCAAAAATGCCGCAAATCTCCAAAAAGAAATATCCGATCTCAAAGCACAAATCGATCAAAAGCGAATTGCACATTTGATTGAAATGAAAAAAATAAATCCCGGCTTAGGTGCCGGATTTGTGGGACCCGGCATGATGGGACATGGATACGGCAGAGGGCATAAAGGAAACGGCCCCATGATGGAATACGGTTCTTCATCCGGACATCCCTGCCGACAATAGATCTACATCTCTATCCGACGATTCGGATAAATCCGCTAAACCGGGGTGATTTTCCACATGGAAAATCACCCCGTATATGGCTTTTGTCATCTACAGGGATGGTCTGATTTTATTAAGGATGAATCCGTAATGCGAATCATCATATGTCTCATCACTGTGCTCGTCATTGTCCTTCCATCGTCATTACATGCCCAAACGTTTTTTGATGCCGGTAGATTTTCGGCGGCCGAACCCGGTAATCTGTTGCCGGCGGAATGGTATCCCTTGACATTTAAAAAGATACCCTCCCACACACAATATTCGCTTATCAAAGATGGTAATACCGTCGTCATAAAAGCTGTAAGCCGGGCATCCGCATCCGGATTGATGCGAAAAATCAGGATTGACCCACAAAAGTATCCCTTTATCCGATGGCAATGGAAAGTATCCAATGTCTATAAAAACGGGGATGTAACAAAAAAAACCGGAGACGACTATCCTGCCAGAATTTACATCACCTTTGAATATGATCCTGACCGGACAGGGCTTTTGGAAAAAATAAAATACAATTTGGCCAAGCAATTCTATGGTGAATATCCCCCGAGTTCTGCAATTAATTATATATGGGCCAGTCATGCCGCCATAGGAACCATCGTTTCGAATCCCTATACCAAAGAGAATAAGATGATTGTTGTGAAAAGCGGAAAAAAGACGTTAAACACTTGGATTACCGAAGAACGAAACATATTCGATGATTATATTCGTGCATTCGGTGAGAAGCCGCCCATGATATCCGGGATCGCCATCATGACGGATTCGGATAACACAAAGGAGGCTGCTACGGCTTTTTATGGAGATATTCAATTAAGGGGAAATTAACATCCCTTTTTCTATAACCTAAATTGAGCGATTTTCAAGTTTGCCGCAGATACAAGGAAGATGTCGTTTCGCTATAGTCGTCTATGCGGAACGGCATCTGACGCAGTATATGCGGTGAAATTGGAAATCCCGTAGGGTTTCAAATTCTTGAAATTCAGAATGGCAGAATACCTTAAAAATATTATTAAATTAACCATTTCAAAAATTTGAAACGCTCAGTTTAGGTATAAGCAAGAACACGTAAACAAAACGAAATATGTCGAATGATGTATATTTTTGATATTTTAAAAGATTTGAGAGTCATCAATTTTTTTTCAGCAGGCAAATCCCAAAATCAGGATGATACCATTTTGCCTGTTACCCGACAGATCGATTTCTGGCAAAGTGCCAATGAAAAGATGGCATGGGGTATTCGAGAGGATGAATTCGGTCGGATTAAAGCGCCGCCCCAAATAACAGACAAGGACCGGTTCGACGGATTTGTTGATGTAATCCTATCATACGGGTTTGGGGATGACGGCCACGGCAATGCCGATTCGGTTCTCTCAGGCAAGGTGGCTTGGGAATATGCCTGTAAGCACAAAAAGGGTAAGACATGGCAGTGTGAGTACATTCACTTCGACAGGCCTGATTATTTCCGCTTGCGCCTGAACGCATCTTCCAGACCCAAGGGTTTTTACTTTTCAAAGATTCAGACCGGCGAAAGATACCAAAATTTAAAAGTGTCTCAGCTCTTAACGAGACTTGACAAAGATACCTGCTTTGGGCCGGAAGGGATTCAGTTTCTATGCATCACCCACACCCATTTTCAAACTTTGATGAACAACAGAAAAATTCCCTTCATGGCATTTGCGGATTATGACATCGCACCGCATGGTTTCAGTGATTTCTATGATTCATTGCAAATGTTCTGCAGCCAGGGTATTTTAGGGCTGGGTATCGGGAATATCGATCATAATTACCCGCTTTTTGGAATTCCAACGCTTCGTTTCTAACATAATTATTTCGCAACAGTTCTGCACCGGTTGACATGGGTTGTTTTGTATCTATTTTTAAGTTAATATCTTTAATGGTTTCGTAAATAAGTCAACATTCAAAAAAGGAGGCGAGGGTATGGACAAGCAACTTTCAGAAATCATTGATTTGGCGATTCAAAGAGAAGAGGAGGCCTACGACTTTTACATGAATATCTTCAACATACTGGAAGACCCGAGCATTAAAGATACGGTTGAGTTCATCGCCAAAGAGGAAAAGAAACACAAAGCGTTCCTTGTAAATTACCGTAAAGGGGATTACGGCCCGGATGCATTGAGAATGACCGATGTTGTGGAGTACAAGATATCAGAGTATCTGGAAGAACCCGAAATCACAAAAGAAACAAAAAGAGAAGATGTTTATCTGATAGCCTCTCACAGGGAATCAAGATCGCACCAGTTTTATACGGAACTGGCCAACATGCATGATGAAAATAATGTCAAAGAAATGCTGCTGAAAATGGCCAATGAAGAATTAAAACACAAGGAAAAAATGGAGTATCTCTACGCCAATACGGCCTTCCCACAGACGGCAGGTGGATGATACTTCCTCTTAACCCGGACAGGCCGTTTGTCGTGAAGCGAACATCCCGATTTATTGAGGAACAAAAAATATTTGCCACCAAGGCACAAAGACACGAAGGATTTTTTTTTGCTATTCTTTCTTAGTGTCTTGGTGACTTTGTGCGATAAGAAAGAAGTTCTGATACAATATGTAAAAAAATCACAATTAAGATACCAAATAAAACGTATTATATAATGAACCTCTACTCCAAATCTGATTGAAAAGCGTTATAAAGGAGGTTTAAAATGAAAGAAAAACGAAACTTGCATCTCAAAGTTCAGGAAATGTGTGACTGTTATGCCACCGGCGATCCGCTTAAAGAGATGTCCATCATTAAAAACGATGAAGATAAAGAGGAGGCCGCCCTAAAATGGCTGGCCCTTGCAGCCCTGCACGGCGTCAACAACAATGCCGAAGAAATCACCATTACCCGTTCTTCAGAAGGAACTGTGCGTGTCGTCGCCGAGTACCGTGAATCCGAACTGCCTTCTCCGGGATCGGAAGTGGGGGGAAAAATTGTGGATGCGCTTAGAAAAATTACCCATATCGAAGAAGAAAAAGGAAAAACACCGCTTTCCTTGGGTATTCGCAACGACAGTGTAAACCTTAAAATAAAGTTCAAAGCGAAAAAGGGCAAAGAAAAAATTGCCATCAAATTCCCGGAATAATTCCATTGTTTTTCTTTGTTCTTTACCATCGTTAAAACGAGGGGGGCCCTTCATATAAGTGCTCCCCTCCAGTGTTGCGTTCAAGAAAAAATGACCCGCTTGCTGGATGAACACCTTCATTTAACACAATATATCGTGCTGTCCCATTGGCACTTGAACGTTTTTTCGTCTTGTGCTGTTTCAATTACATCAGGCGTTTTATTCTTTAATATTATCTATCGTTTTAGCAATCGGTCAATTATCCCTTTTTGGATAAAACTTGAGAAATGTTTTTTCAGTCGGTAACGGAGGAATCGATGATGCAGCTCAATAATTTCATGGCAGATATTTATTTTGGGCATTTGAACAAAGACATATTTCATGGATTCAAAGATTCTAAGGACGATGATCGCACGCGTAATTTTATTGAACATTATCTTGAAATCAGTCAACAGTATCCGCCCCGGCAACTGGAAGCCGACGGTCGTGTGGGCTCGGAGCTTCTGGAAAAGTTGAAAACCATCGGTTTTTTCGGTCTAAATATTTCCTCAACCTACGGCGGTGCCGGGTTGAGCCTGCGCCGGTATCTAAAAATCGTGGAGGTGGTCGCCACCCAGAGTCTGGCATTGGGATTTACATCACTTGCACATCTCTCCATCGGGGTAAAGGGAATTGTATTGTTCGGAAACGAGCAGCAGAAGCAAAAATATCTACCCAAGGCGGCCTCCGGGGAGATGATTTTCTCCTATGCCTTGACCGAACCGAAACGCGGATCCGATGCCAAACACATCGAAACCACGGCAACGCTGTCTGATGACGGTCAATACTATATTCTTAACGGCAGCAAAGCGTATATCACCAACGCCAATTATGCCCAGGCCATGACCGTTTTTGCCCAAATGGATCCCCTGCGCCCGGGGTTTATGGGTTCTTTTATCGTTGAAACCGAATGGGAGGGGGTCAAGATCGGAAAAGACATTCCGAAGATGGGGCTAAAAGCCAGTTCTACGGCTGCCGTTCATTTTAAGGATGTCCGAGTTCCAAAACAAAATCTACTGGGTTCGCCCGGAGATGGCTTCAAGGTTGCCATGACGATTCTTAACTACGGACGACTGGCACTGGGAGCCGCCTCGGTCGGAATTCTCAACCAGGCGGTGGAAGATATGCTCAAGCGATCTAAAAACCGGGTTCAGTTCGGCCGGCCCATACAAAATTACGAACTAATCCAGGAAAAAATCGTGGCAGCCCGCGTCAATGGTTCTGTGGTCTCGGCAATAACCGCATTTACAGCGGCAATGCTTGATAAAAATCCTTTGGCGCCAGTGGCCATCGAAAGCTCTCACTGCAAACTATTCGGCACTACCCGTGCATGGAATGCGCTTTACGATGCCCAGCAGGTGGCAGGTGGATCCGGCTATCTGAGCACCCAGCCCTACGAAATGCGCATGCGTGATTTTCGGGTAACCACCATTTTTGAAGGGACCACTGAAATTCATTCCATTTATCCGGCATTGTTTGTTTTTCGGTCCCTAACCAAACACGTTCGAAAAACGCATCCCGGCAAAATCGCACAGTTTCGTCAACTACTGAAATTACTTTTTCGTCGAAGCTCCTGGAAAATGAGATTCCGGCACCGACGCTTGAATCATGCCATACGACTGGCCAGATCCCTTGCACGACGCATCCGTTTTTTGATTCTCATCGGCCTTATGATTCACGGCCGCAAAATTACGGAAAAGCAATTTTTCCTGCGCCGAATTACCTTTCTAAGCTTTTACCTTTACGGCCTGTTGGCCATGACGGCACGCCTTTCATCAAAACAAAAGGATGGAAACGATCTATCGGAAGAGTTGGATATTTTGGCCTACTTCATGGAAGAGGCTCGTTCCTATCAACGACACAACGGGACGATGCGTGCTTCCTGCATGGAACGTCTTCACAAACGTGTTTTTCGACATCTATCGTCGAAATGAAATTTCTCCGTTCCTTTCCAGATGCATTTAAGACAAAATTGAATTTTGTGCTTTTTTTGACAACACTTTTTCCATTTTGCCACTAAGGCGCCAAGGTACGAAAAAAGAATAATATCTCCTTTGTGTCTTAGTGCCTTTGTGGCAAATATTTTTGGCAACTTTCAGTTTTGCTATTCAATTTCACATGAGTCACCACATTGATTTAACGAGGGGTGACGTTCCCACTGCAGGGTGATGTGGTCAATGCCAAATTGGCCATGAAGCTCCTTGCTCGCTTTTTCGATAAGCACATCGTCATCTTTTGAATCCGGTTTAATAAGATGCGCTGTCAGAGCGGTTTCCGTGGTGCTCATGGCCCAAATATGCATATCATGGACCCCGGTAATACCTGGAAGGCTCGAAAGATAGGCCTTTACGGCTTCAGGATCGATATCTCTTGGAACGGCATCCATGGCCATATTAAAGGCATCTCGAAACAGACTCCAAGTTCCGAACAAAATGATAACGGTGATAACAAGGCTAATCGCCGGATCGATCCAGAGCATGCCGGTAAAAAGAATCGCAACACCGGCAATGACAACACCCGCTGACACCCCGGCATCAGCGACCATATGCAGAAAAGCGCCTCTAATATTTAAATCGCTTTTACGGCCGGATAAAAACAAAAGGGCTGTTGCCGTATTAATGACAACGCCGACTAAGGCGACGAAGATGATGGTCTTGCCGGCCACCGGAACAGGGGCGCTGAAACGTTGGATCGCTTCCCAAGCAATGCCGCCAAGGGCAACCAAAAGAATGACGGCGTTTATCAGCGCCGCCAGAATAGATGATTTTCGCCATCCATAAGTGCGGCGTTCCGTGGACTTGCGCCGAACCAGATAATTGGCGCCCCACGCCAGCAGCAATCCCAATACGTCGCTCAGGTTATGACCGGCATCGGCCAGCAAGGCCAGTGATCCGGCCATAATGCCATAAGCAGCTTCAACAATGACAAAACCCACATTGAGTGCCACACCAAAGGCAAAGGCACGACTGTAATCCATAGGCCCATGGTTATGATTATGTGCCATATAGGAACCCTGGTTGAAAGGATAAGAAGAGGATTCGTTCATATCGTTTATAGCAACCAAGACTATCCTAATAGACCTTTCCTCTTACTGTCAAACTCATCTTTATCAATCTCACCGATAGCATAATGTTCCTTGAAGGTATCATTTGCCCGTGCTCAGTGTTCGTTTGAACATTATAAATTAACTTTGGGGGGTCAGAAAAGATATTAATGTTTTCAGATATAAAAAGACAATATTAAGTTAGGGAGTTGTTTAATTTTATGTATCAACTATTGCGCCAGATGGTAAGAAAGAAGATGGCTCTTCCCCTCTTTGCCGAAAACTGAACCTGATTCGGTGACCACAAACAGAAGTTGCCCGCGAGCAACTGTGAGTCCTTGAATCGGTGTTCCAATGTTTTCCCCTAAAGTTCCTTTGACAAACATGCCGTCTCGAAGTTTTATGGTTGCCAATTTGGTGTTTCTGATGGACGGTGAGATACCGGAGGCTGTCACAAGAGATCTATCTGAAGCTACAGCGATTACTTCCAATCGACCGTCACCGTCTAAATCCGATACAGCTGGAGATATTTCAACCATAGCAGTATTAATCATAAGTTCTTTGGCATCAGGATTCACCTCGTATGTCGCTACAGATAGACTCCCGCCGATATCTGGTGGAGACCGGTAAAGTTGTTTTGTACCGTCATGGACGTAAAGCGATTTGTTTCTCACAAAAATGGACTCAAGATGTCCGTCGCCGGTTAGATCCGCAAAAATGCTTCCCAATACAACAAAGTTGCCGGGTAATTTGAATTCAGGTGTTGATGCCACGAGTTTTCCCTTGACCAGATTTAATTGTTTAATTCGCCTACCCCAGAACAGGTCCGGGTCAAAGGATTGGCGCAGCAGGATTTCGGGTTTGCCGTTTCCGTCAAGATCAAAAGCGCCCAAAAAATACGGAAGCCAGGCCTTCAAAGGGACGAGTCTGTTTTTTTGGAACGCAAAAATTTTTGCCTCAACTTTTTGATCCTTCATGCCCGTGACCGCAAGATGCAAGGGAAGCTCATCGCTGGGATGCCACCATTGGACAGATAGGATTTGCTCAAACCCTTTTATCCGATCTCCGAACAGACTCGACACGGTTTGGTCTATGCGGTGAATGTGGACAGAATGTCCGTCGGTGGTTGTCATAAGCACCCCATCGTCGTCACGGGTAAAATCGGCCATGACTGTAACACCGGGCAGTTCTCCCAAAGATCGGAAACCTGGATATTCTGCCATGTATCCGATACTTTCCCCTGTTTTGTCTATTTGTTTTTTTGCTCCATAGGGCGCCATGGCACCGAGTGCGGCAGCTGGAGGTTGCGATTTGGACGACTCGTAATTATGAATAATTTGGAACTCGGAATCCCGGACCTCAAGACCTGTTAGTTTCAGAATAAAAAACATGGTCGGCCCATCGACCCCGGAAGCTGCGGGAACTTTCGGTTTTACCGTCTGTGCCGCGGCATAGTCCTGCCATTTAAGATTGGGCAGGGCATCTCTGAGTTGCAGGAAAAACGACTCTCCTTTTCCGGAGTAATCCCAAAAAAGTGCCGGAATATTGTCGTAGCGACGGATGGAATCCCCCCGTTTGATTTCTTTGGCTTTTCCCAGAATCCGAGCATAGGAATAGCCTTTCTCCAAGCGCGTTACCTTGAGAATACCTTTGACATCAGTGAGGGTACCAAGGACTTTTCCACTCACCGGGTGGATGATCTTTTTTCCGGGTCGAACTACACTGAAGAGATCACCGGTAAGGATTCCTTTGCTTGTATCCAGATCGATAATATACTCCCCATCTGTCTTCATAATGATGTAGCCGGATACTGGTTTGAAATCATCGGCGACATCTGCGACAACAACAGCTTCTGCCGGAAGCCAAGTGAAGGCAACCATCAGTGCAGAAACCATTGAAATCCATATCCGGATCAAGCAGTTTTTCATGAATCAACCTCCCTGATATTGGTCGTTATGGTTTTAATATGAAGATTGCCGATACCGTTAATATCGCCCATTCAGCTATTGCCAAAAATATGGTTGGAAACGAGTTTAGGCGCGTTTCCAACCACGACAATAACATATTCACACGCGTCCGACAATTTTTGCATTAAAACTTATACCGGACCCTGCCTGTGATTTTCATGATATCCTCATCGGCAGATCCGTTCTGGATGGCACTCTCTTCCCAAAAATCCATGGCATCGCCGGCCCAGAGATAACCTGCCTCCATAGCAACTTCCACGTTTTTGAACAACATGTACTTGAAATAGGCATCGATCTCAAAGCCCACTGTACTTTCACTTACCGATGCACCGTTTGCAGCGGCGGTATATTTAATGTCCTCGGCGGTCAGCATATACAGACCGGCTGCCCCCACTTTGAGCTTGGGGGTCGCCTGGTAATCAATAGCGATCTTGTTCATGATGAACCCTTTGTCAAGCAGGTGGTGTCTCTCGGTGAAGTAGTTGTCGTCGGTAAAGGACTCGAAAAGAACCACACCGTCGAAACTGTCCACATCCACGGATACAAAACCCTCAAAATCCTGATCCGCAGGATTGTCGTCACCGGAAGCGTACCAGAATGTGTAGGTGGCCTTCCAGTCGTTCATTTTAAAACCGATATCCGCATGGGCAAAATAGGCGCTCACGTCCACCGAAGTATTGGTGTTCACGCTGCCATCCGAACCGGTAAATGCAACGTTTTCGATATCGCCTCCCTGATAGATCAGGTCATAATTTATGAAAAAATCGCCTGAATTAAAGCTCCCGTCGACCCCGACGTTCCACAGACCCAAATCAACCACGTCTGCAAACCGTTTGACTTGGTATCCGGTGGCTGTTATCGGTCCGGGCGTGCCCGGTGTTGTTGGAGCATTGCTGGTCATATAAAGGCCAAACACACCGATCTTGAAGCCGCCGGCACCTTTAAAATTCAAACGGCCCAGGAGGGCGTCCACATCGTCACCTCCTGTTGAGGTATCTCTAAAGTGCTCATAACCGCGAATCCAGGCCAGTTGATAATCGAGGGATTCCAGTTCACTCACAAAATTGACTCCCATGGCGTTTTCTTTCCAGAGATAGTAATTGACGTTCATGGGCTGGAGACCGATCCTGAATCGCGCTTTGTTCTCCACCCCCGGCAACTGAAAATCGGTATAGGCCCAGCGGGTCTCAATATTCACCGCATCCCCGGAAAATTCTCCGCCCTGGCTTGCACCTGCCGTTGTCTTGGGCTTACCAAAATGCAAGGCACCCAGCTCAATGGCATAAATCGCTTTGACTTTATTATCATTGGTAGCGGCATCCACCCACAGCCGGTACTTGATTTCTCCCCAGCTGTCGCTGACACCGTCTTTTTTAATACGTCTTTTGGCGTCAGTGCTTTGCTCACCGGCCCCTGCAAACACACCGGACTGATCGGTATACACCATAAACCGGTTGTTAAAATCCCCGTGAATGGCGATATCCGCGCCAAAAACAGGAGCAGTTAATCCGACAACGATCAGGGCTGCCAGTACACGTTTTAAGCTCTTCATATCTTTTCCCTCCCGATAAGTCTCCTTTTATGGATGCTCCAACGGGTGTTCATCCGAAACAAATACCGTCCGACTCGAAAGCGCTACAAAAATACTGAGAGGAATCGAATCCAGAGGAAGAAGAATTCGTTTGGTTTTCAGATTAACACCCTCCATCTGTTAATAAACGGCATCACCTCCTTTTTATGGTTTTGATTTCCCACGGAACGATTGT
>Ga0209940_1000032_pt1 | contig 29912 bp, 23 predicted proteins | sample SalPonF2_B_D1_MG_FD_185726 | JGI IMG/M metagenome (GOLD analysis project Ga0209940, IMG submission 185726) | Salt pond soil microbial communities from South San Francisco under conditions of wetland restoration - Salt Pond MetaG SF2_B_D1_MG... ...
TTGGCTTCGCCGTAAGCGGATTCCACAACTTTAGCTCACTTTAGCTCACTTCAAACTTTAGTCACTTTTACGATTCTTCGCCATGTTGAATGCGATGACCTGTTATAAAATGCGTCATCGTATTTATGAATTAGAGCACTCAGTATGAAAAAATCCAAACATCCGCATAAGCAAAACGAAAAATTTAAATCTCAGAAGCGGTCTTATCGAAATCTGGTCTTAAAAGACCATCTGGTCGATTTCAGAGTCACCGTTAAAGAAACAGATCTATTTGTACAAGCTTTAAAACCCCTCGAAGGCATTACAAGGGAGCTGATTTTAGAAAAGAGAGGATATATAGAAAGCTACATAAAAAGGTATCCTGAATTTGCTCGGACGCTAAAGCCATGGCGTGTCCAGGGTCCTGAATCGATGATTATCAATGAGATGGCGCTTGCGGGTGAAAAGGCCGGCGTCGGCCCAATGGCAGCAGTTGCCGGTGCAGTTGCCGAACATGTGGGAAGCGGTCTGCTAAAACATAGCGATGAAGTGGTAGTGGAAAATGGTGGGGATGTCTTTTTAAGGTTGGATAATCCTTTTACCATCGGTATTTTTGCGGGTGCCTCTCCTTTAAGCTTGCGTATTGGAATTTGTGTTGAATCAAGGAAGAAACCGATATCCATATGCACGTCATCGGGAACCGTTGGCCATTCGTTAAGCCTTGGAAAGGCGGATGCCGTCTGTGTGGTGTCAGACTCTTGTTCCCTTGCTGATGCCGCTGCAACGTCCATCGGAAATCGAGTAACATCGAAAACCCAAATCCAGCCGGCCATCGATTTTGGGAAACATATTGAAGGCGTTAGGGGAATCGTCGTCATTATCGGTGATGACGTCGGTATTTGGGGTGACCTGAAAGTCGTACCGCTTAGATTAGAAAAGGGTTGAGTTTTGAGCTTGAAAAGGGTAGATGGACAGGTAACACCAAACACCGGATGAGGAGTATATCATATGAAAACCATGTGGGCGCCCTGGCGTATGGAATATATTCTGGGCGAAAAGGAAAAGGGATGTATTTTTTGCAGAGCGCTTTCAGATCAGGATAACCTGACCTTATACAAAGGAAAGGTAACGATGGTCGTTATGAATAAATATCCGTACATCAACGGCCATCTGCTGGTCGCCCCAACCCGTCATTTGTCCTTGCTGGAACAGTTGAGTAAAAACGAAATGGGAGATCTTCTTGAGACCGTTGAGAAGTCTGTGGGGATATTAAAAAAGGTGATGAATCCAGACGGCTTCAACGTTGGGCTTAACCTTGGGAAAGTGGCAGGCGCCGGTGTTGAAGAGCACCTCCATTTCCATATTGTCCCAAGGTGGTTCGGTGATACCAATGCCTTGACCGTATTTGCCGATGTACGTGTCATACCGGAGCATTTGCAGGCCACTTGCAATAATCTAAAGCCATACTTTGATAAAATTGATTTAACAAGCTGAAACTAAAGGAGATAAAAATGAAAAAAGTTAAGCTCGTTCTCTGGATAATCTTTCTCGGCTTTATCGCAATTATCTTTTTTTCAAACAAAGATTATTTTTTGGCAAAACAAGGCATTCAGATAAATCTTTTCTTTACGGAACCTTTTCAGATTAAGGAATTACCAAATGCCGTCTATTTTCTTATTTTTTTTCTCGCAGGGTTTTTGGTCGCTTCTTTCATCAGTCTTTCTGAACGATTCAAATCGAAAAAGACAATCAAAAATTTAAACGCCGCAGCCACTTCTCAACTGGAAGAAATTTCAGTACTTAAAAAAGAGATTGATTCATTAAAGGGTAGCGCGTTTAACAGCAAAACAGCGCCCGAAGATCAAAACATAACCGGCACGACCTAAATCTTTGATTAATTCTTTAAAAAATAAAGGTGTACATACCGGTCCTAATGTAACGGAGATTCCCTCTTCATTGAAGCTGAATCGGGGAAACCTAAAAATTTTTATCACGAAAGTACGAAAATTCGAAAACACGGAAAAGATGATGGTTTTTGTGCTTTCTTTTTTTCGTGTTTTCGTGATTTTATTTGTTTGAGACATATGAAACATTTGAAGAAAACTCCCATGATCAAACAGTATCTGTCCATCAAGGAAAAGTATGCGGATACGATACTCTTTTACAGGATGGGAGATTTTTATGAAATGTTTTTTGAGGATGCCGAAGTTGCATCCAAGGCCCTTGAAATCACCTTAACTTCCAGGAACAAGAAAGATGAATTTCCGATTCCCATGTGCGGTGTGCCGTACAAGGCTGTCCAGGGGTATATCGCCCGTCTTATAGACCAGGGTTACAAAGTTGCAATTTGTGATCAGGTCGAGGATCCTGCCCTGGCTAAAGGTTTGGTCAAAAGGGAAGTCGTACGTGTTATCACTCCGGGTATGATCCTTGACAATGAACTACTGGATGAAAAGTCAGATAATTATGTTCTTGCTCTGGCCCGCAGCGATGATACTGCCGGACTCAGCTATTTGGATATTTCAACCGGAGTTTTCCGGGTTACGGAGTCCCATGATATGAATTCGGTTGTTGACGAGACACTTCGAATATCGCCCAGCGAAGTTCTCTTGCCGGAATCGTCCAAAAGCGACCGGTTTTTTTCACCGATTCTAAATGCCATGGCGGACCGATCCATAACCTTTTTATCTGACACCGCATTTAAGTTCGGCAGGGGACGTGAGAGGCTTGTTGCTCAATTCAAAACCCTTTCCCTTGAAGGTTATGGTTGTGAACATTTAAAGGCGGGTGTCCGTGCGGCCGGTGCTCTTGTATTTTATATTAGAGAGACTCAAAAACAAAAAATTGAACATTTATCAGGTATTGAATACTATTCCCTTAGTAACCACCTTATCGTTGATGATATAAGCTTCCGTAATCTTGAGATAATTAAGAATATACTCACAGGATCCAGGCAAGGAACATTGCTGGGTATTATGGATCGTACGGTTACAGCCATGGGGGGCAGGTTGTTGAAAAGATGGATCAGGTATCCACTGATGGATGTTCCAGAGATAGAATCCAGGCAGCACGCCGTTGGAGAGGTAAAAGCCAACGTACCGGTTCGCCGGAATATCCGAGAAAAATTAAAATCAGTGTATGATCTTGAACGTCTCGGAAGTAAAATTGCTATGGGCCAATCAAATGCCCGGGATCTTGTTGCGTTAAAACATTCTTTGAACAGTTTGCCGGATATATGGTCTTTGCTTTCAAACCTTAATTCAGAACTCTTTAAATATTATCAGAATATCGATAGGTTGTGTGAACTGGCCGGCCTGATCGGTAGCGCCATACGTGAAGATGCACCACCTTCAATCAATGAAGGCGGTATCATCAAAACCGGCTACAATGCTGAGCTCGATGAGCTTATTTCCATGAGCCGGGACGGGAAAAAATGGTTGGCCAGACTCGAGGCAAAAGAGAAGGATGCAACGGGAATCAGCACTCTTAAAGTAAAGTATAACAAGGTGTTCGGATACTTTATAGAGATTCCCAAAGCCCGATCGAAAGATGTTCCTTTGCACTATGTTCGCAAACAGACGCTTGTGAATGCAGAGCGTTATATTACCGATGAACTGAAAAAGTATGAAACAAAAGTTCTGGGTGCTCAAGATCAACGGTCCGTCCTTGAATACGAATTGTTTAATCAGATAAAAGACGAGGTGATTAAGAACAATGCCGCCGTTCAACAGGTGGCACATTTTTTGGCCCGTTTGGATTGTTTGCTGAACCTGGCTGAAGTTGCCGACCAAAATGATTACAACCGGCCGGAGTTTAACACCAGTGGCAACATTCTGATTGAGGACGGGCGTCATCCGGTGGTGGAAAAAATGATTGCCGGAGAACGTTTTGTGCCAAACACCATCCAGATGGATGATATTGAAAATCAAATACTGATTATCACCGGTCCCAACATGGCCGGAAAATCGACGGCTCTCAGACAGGTAGCGCTGATGGTACTTATGGCCCAAATGGGCTCTTTTATACCTGCAGCACGGGCTTCAATGAGTGTTACGGACAGAATCTTTACACGAGTGGGTGCACTGGACAATCTCTCTCAGGGACAGAGTACATTCATGGTCGAAATGCAGGAAACCGCCAATATTTTAAACAGCGCAACACAGAAAAGTCTCGTTATAATGGATGAAATCGGCAGAGGGACCAGCACCTTCGACGGACTCAGCATTGCATGGGCGGTCGCGGAATACCTCCATGATTTAAAGGGGCACGGTGTTAAGACACTCTTTGCCACCCATTACCATGAATTGACGGAATTGGCGCGTCTAAAGCCCCGCTCACAAAACTATAATATTGCTGTCAAAGAATGGAATGATGAAATTATTTTCCTAAGAAAGCTTGTAGAAGGGGGTACAAACAGAAGTTATGGAATACAGGTGGCTCGACTTGCGGGTATCCCCGGCCCGGTTATCCAGCGTGCCAAAAAAATTCTTTATGATATTGAAAATGATGAATACGGGTTGAGGGGGGCATTTGCCCTGCCGGAAGATTTAAATACATCGGAAAAAAAGCATGTGCAGCTTCATCTATTTTCCAGGCCGGATCATTTCATCATAGAAAAATTGCAAATGCTCGACATCTCGAAAATGACGCCGCTGGATGCTTTAAATTATCTGAATGAATTACAGGAGAAGTCTAAGGCCATTGTACTTTAATAAAAAAACATATTTTTCATCTATTCTTATCCTGTGTATGCTTTTTTTGATGTGGCCACGGGTATTATCCGCGGCCACGGCAAAGAATAAGTATTATAAGGCTGAAGCCTGTTATAAAAAACTTCGCCATAATCCCAAAAAACAGAAATATCGAGATAAATGGCTGGGTTGTATTAAAAAGTTTGAAGCGGTCTACCGTCACGATCCCAAAGGTCCATGGGCCGCTGCCGGGCTTTATATGTCCGGGCAGCTTTATCAGGAGCTGTACAAGCGATCATTCAAAACGTCTGACAGGAAAACGGCCACTGCTATTTATGATCGTATTATAGCCGAGTTTCCAAAAAGCAAATACAGACAAAAGGCTGAATATGCCTTGGGTCATGTTTCGTATAAAAAGACCCCAAAAAGAGCCTCTAAAAAGAAAACGCCTAAAAAAGATGTAACCAGGGTTGAAGAGGACAGTATTGAAGCGGAAATTGAGAAATTAACCTCAACGCCGCTTCCGGTTAAAACGGATTTGAAAGGGTCTTTAGACAAGGAAGCTAAGGTTTTAGGGCTCCGATACTGGTCAAATCCAAGTTACACCCGGGTTGTCATCGATGCAGACAATGAAGTGTCATATACCCATAGGCTTCTCAAAAAAGATGTGTCGATTAAAAAACCCCAGCGCTTGTATATCGATCTAAACAGCAGTAGGTTGGCAAAAGACATTACAAAGGTTGTCCCAATCAATGACAATCTCCTCATTGATGCCCGAGCCGGCCAGTACGCATCCAACCGGGTTCGGGTGGTTGTCGATATCAAGTCTTTTGAGACGTATAAGATATTTTCCCTTAAAAATCCGTTCAGAATCGTTATCGACGTCTGGGGAACCGTCGACAAGCCGGTACTGCCGCCGATAAGGACAGATCAAAAAGATAAAAAGATTCCACCAGGCGCTTTGGCAAAACAGCTCGCTCTGGGTGTAAGCCGTATTGTCATCGATCCGGGTCACGGCGGACGTGATTACGGAGCGCCGGGATATTTAAGGGGGGTTCATGAAAAAAATGTTGTCCTGAAACTGGCCCGGCGGCTTGCAAAAAAGATTCGCAAAGAGCTGGGCTGTGAGGTCATCATGACCCGAAATGGCGATCGAAACCTGACGTTGGAGGAACGAACCGCCATCGCAAACACAAAAAATGCAGACCTGTTTATCTCCATACACACCAATGCCGCCCGGGATAAACGGGCCTATGGCATCGAGACTTTTTTCCTGAACCTGGCCACGGATAATGATGCCATTTTGGTTGCTGCAAGAGAAAATGCGACTTCAACAAAAAATATCAGTGATCTGGAGACCATTTTGAGCGATCTTATGCAAAATGCCAAGATCAACGAATCGAGCCGTCTGGCGGTTCATGTTCAGAAATCGATGCATCGTCATTTAAAAAAGAACTACAGCAGAATAAGGAACAAAGGTGTAAAACAAGCCCCCTTTTATGTTCTTTTAGGGGCTCAGATGCCCGCCATACTCATTGAAACGTCTTTTATCAGCAATCCCAGAGAATGCAAAAGATTGAACAATACAGGGTATCAGGATCAAATGTCGGAGGCAATCGTTAAGGGGATCAAGGAATATATCAAGGATACGAACCCGACCGCATTGATGGAAGAAAACCCCGACCCGGTTTCAAAGAGATACGGAGGATAACTCTTATTTAAAAGAGACATTGGTTTCTTATCGATTAGCCTTAAATAATTGGGATTTTGAATAGAAGCCATCTCAAAATAAAGATTTTGGTTTAAGATCCCCCGCTAAAACCCAGCGGGCCCGCAGACATACTCAAGTATGTCGAGGACTTAAAACGAGGCTCCAACGCCGAGGTTGGGCCAAAAGATTATTTTGAGATAGCTTCTAACAATATCATGGGAACCATGGAGTGATGGAGTGCTGGAGTAATGGATAAAGATAGATTTCCAATACTCCAGCACTCCAATACTCCGATAATATCAAATTTCGTATTCAGTGATTTCTTATCAAACGACATGTTTAACGGATATAAAATTATCTTGGACACCAATAACGGAGGTTAAATTATGGACTATAAAAACATCATATTTCAAATAGAAGAACAGATGGCAACAATTACGTTTAACAGGCCCAAGGTTTTGAATGCATTAAATGAAGCATCGCTGAAAGAGTTTTCACATGCCATTGATAAAGTTGCCGGGGACGAGGACATCAGAGTTCTTATCTTAACCGGTGCCGGAGATAAATCTTTTATTGCCGGAGCGGACATCACGGAGTTTTTAAAGTTTAATGCCCTTAAAGCAAAAAACTTTTCCGAAATGGGGCACGGTATTGTCAATAAACTGCAAGAGCTGCCGATACCCGTTATAGGGGCGGTTAATGGTTTTGCCCTGGGTGGCGGATGTGAGGTTGTCATTGCGTGTGACTTTATTTATGCATCTGAAAACGCAATGTTAGGTCTGCCGGAAATTAATCTGGGGATTATTCCAGGATTTGGCGGAACCCAAAGACTGCCGAGACTCATCGGAAAAAACAGGGCCAAAGAAATGATATTTACCGGAAAAATGATTCCTGCGGCCGAAGCACAAGCCATGGGGCTGGTCAATAAGGTGTGTGCACAGGATCAACTCATGGATGAAGTCCTGAATGTCGCCAAGATCATTGTTTCAAAAGGAAAAGTCTCTCTGCGCGCAGCAAAACAGGCCATCAACACCGGCATGGATGTCGATCTCAAGACGGGATGCCGTATAGAAATTGATGCATTTGCCATCTGCCTGGCAAGTCCCGATGCAAAGGAAGGGACACAGGCTTTTCTTGAAAAACGCGCAGCTGATTTCAAAGGGGGCTTTAAGGAATAAATCTGTTATCATAACACATCTTTTTCCTTGACATAATTTTATTCATCCAATATAGATCTCCAAATAAAGATTACCCCAATATTGCATAAACATAATGGGATGATATAAAATTGAGGGTCTAATACATGCGGTTTCGGTTTTTCTACTTTGGTTTTTTTAGTTTTTTGGATGGCTTTTTTTTTAGGAAGTCTATCCATGGGTCGGCAAGGTAGAAAAGAACCAACTTGTTAAAAACCATGGGTAGACAGAAAAAAAAGAAACCCATGGTTTTCTTTTTTAAAGCTGTGGGTTTCAAACCCGCAGCTTTTTTGTTTAAAGAGAGCTGAATAATATTGGATCATCTCCCGATTAGTTGTAGTTAATTGGGTCATCTCCAATTGAGTCGGTGTGATTCCAAAGGGTACAAGGGGTCAAGGATTCAAGGGTTCGAGTGAAATGCTTTAAAAAACACTGAAGGATCCAAGGTGTCGAGGGTCCAAGGATTCAAGTGAAAAGCAAAAAAATATTCAAAGAAAGAAACCCAGATTTTGTTGGCAGGGGATTTAGATTTAATTGAAAAAGGTGAATTGGGTACACTAAAATAAGACATCGCAGAAATCGAAAGAATGTTGAAAGCGTTGATAAAGTCTTTAGAAAACAAACCCTTGACCCCTTGAGTCCTTGGACCCTTTTCTCCAACTAAGTTGGAGAAGAACTATAAACTGTTTCTGAAAGGAGTACTATAATGATTCTCGACATCGGATTCGAAACCATGCCAAGAGAAGATCTCGAGGCCATCATACTGCGACGGCTCAAGGCAACGATTGATCGTGTCTACGCAAATGTAGCGTTTTATCGTAAAAAATTTGAAGAAAACAATCTAACACCCAATGACATTAAGTCCCTTGAAGATTTAAAACGAATTCCGTTTACCGTAAAAGAGGATTTGAGGGACAATTACCCTTTCGGCATGTTTGCCGTTCCCATGGACAATGTCGTACGTATCCATGCCTCGTCCGGCACCACAGGAAAACCCACTGTTGTGGGGTATACGGCCAGGGATGTCAATACATGGGCTGAACTGATGGCCAGGTCACTGGCCGCCGGCGGAGCAACCCGGGGAGACATCATTCACAATGCTTATGGCTACGGACTCTTTACAGGAGGTCTGGGAATCCACTATGGAGCGGAAAAACTCGGCGCTTCAGTCATTCCGGTTTCAGGAGGTAATACAAAGCGGCAAATTGTCATCATGAAGGATTTTGGTCCCACAATATTGACGGCGACGCCCTCGTACGCGCTTCACCTCGCGGAAGTCGCCGAAGATGTGGGGGTATCTTTTAAGGATTTTAAGTTTAAATATGGAATATTCGGGGCTGAACCCTGGTCTGAAAATATGCGTGAGGAGATCGAACGAAAACTGAACCTGGTTGCAGTGGATATTTACGGCTTAAGCGAAGTGATCGGCCCCGGGGTTGCCATTGAGTGTCATGAAGCGAAACAGGGCCTTCACATATTTGAAGATCATTTTATCCCTGAAATCATTAACCCTGCAACAGGAGAAGTTCTCCCTTACGGTGAAACCGGTGAACTTGTTTTTACGACCATCACCAAGGAAGCATTTCCAGTTATCCGTTACAGGACGCGCGACATTACGTCGCTGAATCCCGAGCCGTGTATATGCGGACGGACCCATATTCGCATGAACAAGGTCAGCGGGCGTACAGACGACATGTTGATCATCAGAGGCGTCAATGTATTTCCTTCACAGATCGAGAGTGTCCTGATGGAAATGGAAGAAGTTGAACCGCATTATCAGCTTATTGTTGACAGGGAAGATAAGCTGGATACACTGACCGTTCTACTTGAAGTCGGTGAACGTCTCTTTTCTGATGAAGTAAAACACCTTCAGGAACGGGAAAGAACAATAGCAAAGAACATAAAAGATTATCTTGGCGTTTCAGCAAAAGTAAAACTGGTAGAACCAAAGGTAATCGCTCGAAGCGAGGGGAAAGCTGTGCGAGTGATTGACAATCGTAAACTATAGAATGAAGGTTCAGGGTTCAGAGATCAGAGATCAGAGGTCAGGTTTCCCCGATAAATCGGGATTTCCACTTCGCTCCAACAGGTGTCAGGGTTCAAGGTTCAGGGCTTGCCCGCCTGCGGGTTCAGGGGAAGTAAAGTTCAAAACAGAACGCTCAAAGGCAAAGGGCGATCAAAAGACCAATCATAAGGAGGACAGATATGCGGGCGGAACAGATTTCAGTCTTTTTGGAAAATAAGGCTGGACGTTTGGCTGAAGTTACAGGGATTCTTTCCGAAGCGAACGTGAACATCAGAGCGCTTGCCGTGGCGGACACATCCGATTTCGGTGTACTTCGTCTCATTGTAGACGATAATATAAAGGCGGTTAAGGCGCTTAAAAATCGTGGATTTACCGTGGGAAGAACCGATGTTGTGGCAGTAGAAGTGGAAGACAGGCCCGGAGGTCTTCATCGATTACTGGATATGTTTAACAAATCCGAAATAAACGTGGAATACATGTATGCCTTTGTTCGGCACAGCGGTGAGAATGCCGTCATGATATTTCGATTCGACAATATCGATGAGGCCGTTAGGGTACTTGAAGAAAACAAGGTGAAAATCATTAACGGCAGTAAAGTTTACACCCTGTAATACGGATTGAACTGTTTAATTTGGCTGATATAGGAGAATCTCCGGTCCCAGCCAAGGGTTCACAAAACAATAAGTTCGCAATTTTAGGAACATCGATATCCGACCGGATAGGAAAGAAAATGCAGAAATATTCAGTATATTTCTATTTTTCGAAACGACGTCGGATGGGATGTATCAGCATCTAAAATGTGAAATTATTTTTGAGCGAGGCCAAAGGTTTCGGATGAGATCCATTTGAAACCAAATATTGTTATTCCAGTATTCCAATACCCCAACTGGATAACATTATCGGGTGGACGATAATGTCAGTTTGATTGTAAGCGAAGTGTGGTTTCCAAGACATTGGTAGTGTTAAACATTTGAGAAAAGGAGGCGTAGATGACACTCAAGAGAATTTCTATTTTTGCAACAATTTGTCTATTCTGTCTGGGATTGATAGTTAGTCCGGCAATGGCTTTCAAGGGGACCTATAAAGTGGGCGCCGTATTTTCCGCAACCGGTCGCACCTCTTTTTTGGGGGATCCTGAGAAGAAAACCGCTGAAATGCTCGCAGAAGAGATCAACAAAGCCGGTGGCATTAACGGCCACAAGCTGGAGTTGATTGTTTACGATACCGAAGGCGATGCGACAAAATGCAATCTGGCGGTTAAAAAACTCATTACCCAGGACAAGGTCTGTGCAGTGATCGGTCCTTCATTGAGCGGGACGTCTCTGGCGGTTGTGCCTTTGGCTGAAAAATATAAAACGCCTCTGGTTTCCTGTGCAGCAAGTTATAAAATCGTTCATAATGACAAGACCGGCAAACCGTATAAATGGGTCTTTAAAACGCCTCAAACCGATACCATGGCCGTAGAAGCGATTTATACACGGCTGCAAAAAAGCGGCATCAATAAGATCGCCATCATCAGTGTGACTTCAGGGTTTGGCGCCAGCGGCCGTGGTGAACTCATCCGGCTTGCTCCCAAGTATAAAATGAATATTGTCGCCGATGAAAAATACGGACCCAAAGATACGGATATGACGGCACAGCTGACCAAAATCAAGGGCAAAGCGCCCAAGGCCATTATCAACTGGTCTGTGGGCCCGACCCAGGTTACGGTGCTCCGCAACTCCAGAGATTTGGGAATGACCGGCATTCCGTTTTATCAGAGTCATGGCTTTGGCAGCCGCAAAAATATCGAACTCGCGGCAGGGGCGGCAGAAGGCGTTTTTTGCCCTCTGGGTTCATGTAATATCGCCGGGCTACTTCCGGCAAACCATCCGCAAAAAGGTGTGACCAGCAAGTACATGAAAGACTATATGGCCAAATATAAGGAACCGCTGTCTTCATTCGGCGGTCATGCGTGGGATGCGCTGAGCATGGTGGTAAAAGCCCTAACGAATGTCGGTGACGACAAAGCAAAGATTCAGGGCTATCTTGAAAATCATATCAAAGGTTTCGTCGGTCAGCATGGTATATTCAATTACTCTCCCGACGACCATAACGGCCTGACGAAAGATGCGTTTAATATGGTCGTTGTAAAAGATGGAGACTGGGCATTGGCAGACTGATTTTTACCCTTATTGATCGTAAACAGAACCCTAACGTTGCAAAAGTTCAGGATGCCGTAAGTCAAAGGCGTCCAAATGATATGTATAACATATAGAAATGTTTTAATATATTGGCATATTTTTTTATGCAACGATAGGGAAAATTTTTGATCATTTAACGTCTTAGATTCTTTCAACATTTTTTCTGTGAGGGTGGTGTTCCATTTAACCACCCTCGCTTTTTAATCAAACCTCAATTGACCGGTTTTTTTTACGATCAATTGAGGTCAAATTCTGTTTTAACCTATGGAAACGATAACACTATCAGGGCAGCTCTTTCAATACCTGATCACCGGCATTACCGTAGGCAGTGTCTATGCCATGGTGGCCGTGGGATTTAACATCATCTATAATGTGACCGAGATCATCAATTTCGCCCAGGGCGAATTCGTCATGCTGGGGGGGCTGATCATGGTCTTTTTTCACGTTGTCGCTGGGCTTCCTTTAATTATGGCTTTCCCGGCCACAGTTATTCTTGTGACACTGGTGGGGATACTTTTAGACCGGTTGGCGATCCGCCCCATCCGCCGGCCCTCGGTGCTTACGCTGATTATCGCCACCATTGCAGCGTCGATTCTGATCAAGGGCGCAGCCATGTTTATCTGGGGCAAGGACCCTTATGATCTACCGGCGTTTTCCGGGCGTAATCCCATCACTGTTTTTGGGGCCGTGATTCAACCCCAGTATTTGTGGGTGATCGGTTTTCTAATCATTATTGTCATTGTTTTGTCGATCTTTTTTGATCGAACCATTATCGGAAAGGCCATGAGCGCCTGTGCGGACAATCCGAACGCGGCCAGCCTGGTGGGGATCAATGTCAAACAAATGATTTTGTTGTCCTTTGCCCTTTCAGCGGCCATTGGGGCGGTGGCCGGTATTACCGTAACACCTATATCCCTTATGGAATACGATCGGGGAGCCATGCTGGCGGTGAAGGGATTCGGTGCGGCCATCCTTGGAGGACTGGGAAGCTTTCCCGGGGCTATTCTGGGGGGACTTATTATGGGAAGCATCGAATCATTCGGTGCCGGAGTGATCAGCTCGGGATATAAAGATGCTTTTGCGCTGATCGTGCTTCTGATCGTCCTGTTTTTTAGACCCAGTGGAATTTTAGGGAGTATAGAGATCAGCAAGATCAAAAGGTTTTAAGGATGTCACGAATCGGAAAAATTCCCACAACCGTCTTTGCGCTCTTTATCATTGCCTTTCCATGGGTTGCCCATAAAATTCCCTCTATCGAACATTATGCCGATATCATGATTTTTGCAGGGATATACTGCCTGATGACCATGGGACTGAGTCTGCTCATGGGCTATGCCGGTCAGATCTCCATCGGACATGCGGCCTTTTACGGCATCGGCGCCTATACTTCTGCCATTTTGACGGTTCAGTTTGGTTTGAATCCCTGGCCGTGCATCATTGTCGGTATGGTCATATCGGCGGTGGTTGCCGTTGTGGTGGGAGCGCCTTCTCTCAAACTAAGGGGTCATTATCTGGCCATGGCAACGCTTGCCTTTGGGATCATCGTGTATATCATTTTCAATGAAGAGGCGGCCTGGACCGGCGGTCCGGATGGTATGACCGGCATTCCCGGATTAAGCCTGTTCGGATTTGAATTTGATTCTGTTGAAAAGTATTATTATCTGGTCTGGGGTTTTGTCTTTGCAGTTTTTATCTTTACCGTCAATATCATTCAATCGGGCATAGGGCGTGCCTTACGGGCCATTCATGTCAGTGAACCGGCGGCCAGCGCCATGGGCGTGGATATTTCCAGGTTTAAGATAATGGTCTTTGTTTATTCAGCGGTCTTGGCTTCTTTGGCGGGCAGTCTTTATGCGCATTATCTTAATTTTATCAACCCATCAACCTTCGATCTTTTCTTTTCCATCAAGCTTCTGATCATGATTGCCCTGGGAGGGATGTATAACATCTGGGGTGCGATTATCGGTGCCGTTCTCATCACCTTTTTAAGCTATGAATGGCTCCATTATTTCGAAGAATATGAGGTTATCGTATATGGCGCCATCCTGCTTCTGGTCACCATTTTTTTCCCCAAAGGACTGGTTGGCGTGCCGGGAATCGTAAAGGGCTGGTTCAGGGAATAGACATCCGATGAATTTTGTAGAAGAAGAAAATATTCTGGAGCTAAATCGTGTGGTCATGGCCTTTGGCGGGTTGATGGCGCTCAGCAATCTTAGCTTTCAGGTAAAAAGGGGAATGATCAAAGCCATTATCGGCCCCAACGGTGCAGGCAAGACGACGCTGTTCAATATCATTACCGGATCTTTTCCGCCCACAGAAGGATCGGTCATGTTCAAGGGATTGCCCATTGAACATCTCAAAGCCCACAAGATTGCGAAACGGGGTATCTCCAGGACATTCCAGACCGTGGAGTTGTTCGGCAATATGACGGTTCTGGAAAATGTGATGCTGGGCTGTCATACCAGAGTACGATCATCTTTTTTATCTTCGGGGTTTCAACTTCCGCAGTTCAGGCGTAAAGAAGCACAGGTTAAAGATAGCGCCATGAAGATATTAAAATTTATCGGACTTGTCGATAAATTCAATGATCCTGCAGACAGTTTGCCCTTAGGGGAGCAAAAGATACTCGAGATCGGACGGGCCCTGGCCAGTGAACCGGAGCTGATTTGTCTGGATGAACCTGCAGCCGGTCTGAATGAGACCGAAACTTACGTGGCATCTTCTCTGATCCGGGCCATCAATGCAAAGGGGGTCACCGTTTTGCTGGTGGAACACGACATGAAGGTGATCATGAACATATCCGATGAGATCGCGGTGTTGAACTATGGGCAGAAGATTGCCGAAGGATCGCCCCAAGAGATACAAAATAATCGCAGGGTTATTGAAGCTTATTTGGGAAGCGAGTAATTGTGCGTTTCGAAAATTCTGAAGTTTCTTGAAATTAAAGATTTTTAAATAGCTGCTGATTTATATGTGCTACTTCCATGAAATATTGGAATTTTGGAAGAGTGGAACGCTGGGCTTAGGGAACAATATCAATCTAATTCCTAAAGTAACCCATTATTCCATCACTCCATTGTTCCATTATTCCAATTGAGCGAAGCGAGATTTCAAACATGCTAAGGATTGAGGACTTAAACGCTGCGTATGGCAGTATAGAGGTGCTTAAAAATGTTTCCCTAAAAGTGCCAAAAGGAAAGGTGGTTTCCATTATCGGGGCCAACGGGGCCGGCAAGTCGACCCTTTTGAAGTCGATCTCCGGTTTGATAAAAATCGCCAAGGGAAGTATTTTTTATAAAGACAAGGATATTGCCGGAATGCCTGCCAACCGAATCGTGGGGTTGGGTATATCCCAGGTGCCCGAAGGAAGGCAGATTTTTGGCCATCTGAGCGTTCTGGACAATATTCATCTGGGGGCATACCTTTATTTTAAGCGCAACAACCGCCTTGAGATCAAACAGCGCGTTGATCGTGTTTATGAGATTTTTCCCATCCTAGAAACACGTTCCAAACAGATCGCCGGTACACTGTCCGGTGGCGAGCAGCAGATGCTGGCCATTGCCCGTGCTTTGATGGCCCGACCGGAACTGCTTCTCCTGGATGAACCCTCCATGGGTATCGCGCCATTGATCGTTCGCGAAATATTTAACGTCATTCAACAGCTTAATGAATCCGGGACCACGATCCTTCTTGTGGAACAGAATGCACGGGCTGCCCTCAAAGTGGCCCATCACTCCTATGTGCTTGAAAGGGGCGAAATTGTAATGGAAGGTATGGCCGGTGAGTTACTGGACAATCCAAGGGTTAAGGAGGTGTATCTCGGAGGATAATTAGTGCCTGAACGAAAACTGTCTTTTTCGCCAATATCTGCTTCAGACTCAAATTTCAATCCTCGAAATACTATCAGTATTCCTGTGGTTAAAATTTTCGTCTTCCTTGATCTTAACGAAAAATCCTAGTTTTCGTTCGGGCACTAGTTTAACCCTAATTGAGCGTTTTAAATACTGAAAAAGTGTGAAGAGCTTAAAGTGAACTAAAATGATCTAAAGCCCGCCCTGGTATGAATCGGTAATGTATTGATCTGGCTTATATATCAATACAAACATGATTTTTTTAGTATAAAGTATTTGTGATCGGCTCTGGCCAGGGTTAAGGTATTCTATCAATTTTTTATCAAATTGACAGCGCGTTAGCGCTACCTCAACTTCCCCGTTTAATACGGGGTAAATAGTCACTTGTAAGAAGCCTTCGGTAACATTTCCATTAATAGGGGTAATGTTGAGTATCTAATTTACGTATTAGTAACTAAAGAGTTAAGCTAACATCATGAATTCCGAAAAATTGGACAACAACCAAACAGATTCTACGCGTAAAAACAAACCGGTTATTCAGGTCATCTATGGTATTGCACTGACCCTTGCGGGCATCGGCGTATTTTACAGGATTCCCCAAGTCATGCCCAAGGTCGAACAGATACAACAGTTTTCTTCGGTGATCGGCTTTATCCGTTTTAGTTTCTATCTTATGGGTGTTCTTCTTATTGGCGGCGGTTTGAAGAAAATATATGGGAACTACAAAAAATTGTAATCCCTGCATGAAATTGATAAGAATCTTTAAACTAAATAATTTAGGGGTCGGGGAGTTTTTCTAAACAACCGCTACATGGATGATCTTTTTTTAAACCGCATGAACTCGCGGCAATGGATCGTAAAGAAAAAACAGGAAACTATCTTTGAAATATAAATAGGTTCTCTGCATCATTTAAAATTCTTTTAAAGATACGATTTCGGTATGCGCCTGTTATTTCTAACGATCCCTAAGCCACTCAGACAGCATCCGATTTAAAAAAAGATCATCCATTCCGCTCTCCGAGGCGTAGGCTCTACGAGCCGGAGGCTAATATCCAAGGATTTAGGAGAAAAACTCCCCGACCCCTCAAATAATTGAAGCGGGATTAAACAATATCACCGGGGCAAACATTTTGCCCAATTGTTAAATCGTATGATGATCTTCTTTAATTCTCATCAATTTTCATGCAAGATTCAGGTAGCTCAAGTTTCGCAACCAATCTTTTTCTTTGCAGGTATATGTTCTATTAAGTGTCCATCCATAAATGAGGAATTTTGTTCAAAATCAAGGCATGCGAGAAAAATAACCACAAGCATATAGTTGATATTCTGAGGATTATTTTTTGAGCATAACGAAGAGATTGGGCAAAAAGACCTTTTATGGATGGACACTACTTATTGAATCAGCCTTTTCTTCATCCTGCTCAGCGCAAGGCTTGTAAAGAAAAGAAAAAATACGATTAAATATACGATGCTGATGATGGGTGCCGTTTCGTTGGTTCCGATACTAAACCGTCGGGCCAATTCGGCCAGGTGATAGAGAGGAAAAGCCAGCGCAGCAGGCTGGGCCCAGACCGGTAGGTTGGAAACCGGAAAAAATGTTCCGCTGAACAAAAACATCGGCGTAATGAAGAGAAATATGGGAAGGTTGAACATGTCGATGGTCGGTGTAATTCCCGTGAAGAACATGCCGATGGCCCCGAAAGCCAGACCGCCGAAAAACGCAAGAGGAATCAGCAACAACCCCAAAGGAAACTGAATAAATCCCAGCAGGCCGAGCACCATTAGCATGATGGTTGCGGCACCTGTGGCTTTGGTTGCGCTCCAGACAATTTCAGCGATGATGATTTCTTCCAGGGACAAGGGTGTCGCCAGCATGCCGTCAAAGGTCTTCTGATAATACATTCGAACAAATGATGCGTAGGTGGTTTCAAAAAATGCATTCCACATCACAGCAGTGGCGATCAATGCCGGTGCGATAAACGCCGTGTAAGAAAAATCGACCCCTCCGTAATGCACATTGTCGATCAAACCGCTGAATCCCAAACCAAACGCCAGAATGTAAAACAGCGGTTCCAACAGCGGTGTCAGAAAATTTACCTTCCAAATTTTTTTGTAAACCACCAGGTTTCTTTCCCAGACCCTCAGAAATCGCCATGAAAATGCCTTAGGATCGATCATTCTCGAAGCCCCCTTCCGGTCAAACGCAAAAAAACATCTTCCAGCGTGCTGTTGCGGTAAATGCACTTTTCGTTGCAAAACCGTTCTCGAATTGTATTGTTCAGGTCTTTTGTTTCTGTTTCATACAATATCAGGCGCCGACCAAGATCATCGTGCCCGATGTCGTGTTCTTTAACATATTCAATCAGCGTCTGATCCGGCCCCTCGATTTCGATGATATTGCTGCCGGCATGACGCTCGATCAACGCTTCCGGGCTGCCATCCACCAGAATTTTACCGTGATCAACAATAACCAGTCGGTCGCAGAGGTGGGAGGCTTCTTCCATGTTATGGGTGGTAATGACGACGGTAAGTCCGGACTTTTTAAGATCCTCCAGCTTTTCCCAGACCTGGTGTCTCGACTGAGGATCAAGTCCGGTGGTCGGCTCATCTAAAATCAGCAGTTCCGGCCGGTTGATCAGCGATCTGGCCAGAATCAGCCGCCGCGCCATTCCGCCGGAGAGTTCTATGACTTTGGCATCTTTTTTATGGCTCAATGCAAAAAAATCGAGAAGTTCTTCGGTCCGTTCAGCGGCTTCTTTTTTGGGGATAGAAAAGTATCCGGCAAACACGTGAAGATTCTGTTTGACACTCAAATCCGGGTCCAAAGTGTTTTCCTGCTGACAGACGCCGATTCTTGATTTAATCTTTCGAAAATCCGCTTTGATATCCATGCCAAAGATTTGCAGTGTGCCGCGTGTCGGGGGTGAAAATCCGTACAGCATGCGGATGGTGGTCGTTTTGCCGGCGCCGTTGGGGCCCAACAGGCCAAAAAACTCACCCCGGTGCACAGAAAACGAGATGTCGTTCACCGCCGTAAATCCGTCGAATTGTTTTACCAGGTTTTGAATGTCTATGATTTTATCCATGTTTCTTCTTCGACGGTCTTTGTCTGTACTGTTAGATGCTTTGAGGATAATCCGGAAATTTTATAAAATCGTAGTACCTTAATCTTGCACGATTTTATTTAAAGAATAATAAGGGAAGGCGATTTTTGTGTCAAATTGAATCGCGATTCTTTATTGAAACCATTTAGAAAGAGGGGGGTGGAACAAAATTCCACACCATCGATACTCCTTTAATCCCAGAAGGAGATAGCCCCTTAACTATCTTTTTTAATAGGTAATTTAAGCTACTATTAAAGTTTTTTTCAAATCTGCCGATATATCTTAGATAAAATCCCGATAAAAAATAAATAAATTAGCCCGAAGATCTCAACAGCTGGATTCGTTCCTAAGATATATTTTTCATGAGAAATTCTGGTTGGAATTCAATCTGCAAATGGCCTGTCCGTGGGGAATAAAAGGAACCTATGATGAGTGCTCGCCGAATTCTAATTGTTGATGATAGTGCCGTATTCCGAATGAGCATGAAAAAAATGCTGGCGTCCATGAACGCTGAAATCATTTTAGCGGAAGACGGACAAGAGGGCCTCGATTTGGCATTGCAGGAAAAGTTCGATATTGTCGTCAGCGATATTGACATGCCAAAAATCAATGGCATCGAATTGTGCCGCTGTCTTAAAAATACCGCATCGACCCAGGGAACCCCTGTGGTTATGGTGAGCACCTTTGATTCTGACAGCGATGTCGACAAAGGGTTCCAGGCCGGGGCATCAGCATATCTATCAAAGTATGAAATACAGAACCGTTTACTTGAAACCGTAGAAAGTGTTTTGTCAAAATCCAAGTTTAAGAGTGACCGCCTTGTCATGGTTGTGGACGATTCTAAAGTTGTGCTCCAGATTGTCGAAAAAGGTCTGGCGGAAGCCGGATTTAGAATAATCACTGCCGAAAACGGCAAAAAAGCCTTAAAGCTGCTGGAGACCATCCAGCCGGATCTGATACTCAGCGATATCGAAATGCCGGATATTAACGGTTTTGATTTATGCCAGACGGTTCACACAAATCCCGATTTATCTTCGATACCGATCATCGCAATGAGTTCTATAACCGACCGCGGTTATATGAGGCGGATGCTGCAAAATGGTGCTTCGGCTTATATTTGCAAGCCTTTTAATATCGATGAACTTGTCATCCTCGTTGAAAAGTTGCTGTCTGATCAGTTTCACATGTTGATAATGGAAAGAGAGCGTCTGGATTCCGAACGGAATTTGATGATCGCAAGCATTACCAGCCTTATCGCCGCGCTTGAAGCCCGGGACAATTACACCAAGGGGCATTCCGAGGCAGTCGGCCTAATCGTCTCGGGAATGCTACGCATCTCCGGAGCAAGCAAAATAGAAATCGAAACTGTCACCATCGGCGGAAGACTGCATGATATCGGCAAGATTGGCGTCCGAGACGAAATCCTTCTTAAACCCGGACGTTTGACAGATGAAGAGTTTGCTCACATAAAAAAACACCCGGATATCGGCGCCAATATTATAAGGTCAATTCCAAGTTTTTCGGATGTCATCCCAATCGTCTTGTCTCACCACGAGCGTCTTGACGGCAAAGGATACCCTCAGGGCCTTAAAGGAGATAAAATTCATTTATGGGCCCGGATGGCTGCTGTTGCCGACACCTATCATTCTTTGACAAGTGACCGGCCCTACCGCAAGGGAATGGCCCAGGGGAAGGCGCTTCAAATTATTGAAGATGTCAGCGGCACCCAACTTTGCCCGGATTGTGTGAGTCTATTTTTCAAATGGCTTGCTCAAAAAGAAAAATAACGTGTGGAAGACATGTCACAATTTGAAACCTTCCGGGATTTCCGATCTTTATCCGCCCCAAAAGGATTGCTGCACCTTCCCGCTGGTTCGGAATCTTGCGACCGGCAACCCCGCCAGGCCACGAAAAATCGCTCAAGTTAGGAATAAATAGTTTACTTGCACAATAAACTGTGCAGAGATGCACAATTTTTTGTGCAAATTTGGACGTTATCTTCTTTCATCAATTCCTCTCATCTTATTGTTTTTTGCAGTAGAATAAAATAACAGTACTTTCCAAAATCTTTCTGAACACCTATAAGTCATTCCTTTACAAAGATCTTAGAAACGATAAATACATCTCAGATCCCGCTTTGTTAAACAATCATTTCTTTTGGCACGAACGTTGCTGATGATAATGAAAGTAGAAATTAAAGATCAACAAGATTCAGGCAATAATGTGTTTCAGCCGAGAAGGATCAGGATTTATAGAGTGTTCCGACAATTTTCAGAATATTTGGGCGAGGCGAATAAAAATGTTAAGTCAAGCGATTATCGTTAATGCCAAGAATTTGGACAGCCGGAAACTTAAAACCGAAATTAATTACCGGAAAGATCTCCAGGATATTTGCAACAAAATCCATGCTGCTGCCAATCTTGACGAGATTCTGGTGGATTTGAAGGATGAAATCACACGGCTTTTTGAAGCCGAAAGATTGACCGTTTATGTGGTGGACGGGAAAAAGCGAGAACTGGTATCGCGGTTTAAATCCGGAAATGAAATTGAAGAAATCCGCATCTCTATGTCAAACAGCAGTATATCCGGGTGCTCGGCTTTTAAGAAAAAACTTATCAATATTAAAAACGTATATAATGAATCAGAGCTGGCCTCCATCGATCCTGAGCTTAAATTTGATAAACGCTGGGACAAGAAGATGGACTTTTGGACACAACAGGTTTTAGCGGTCCCGATTATTTTCAAAAAATTTCTTCTTGGCGTCATCCAATTGATTAATCGAAAAGGGGGTGGCTCGTTTACCCGGCTCGATGAGCAGTCTGCAACTGAGATGGCCAATATTCTTGGAATTGCGTTGTATAATCAGAAACGGATGGCAAAGGCAAGGCCGAACAAGTTCGATTATTTCGTTCATAACCATATATTAACCCAAAGAGAACTGGACAAGGCCATTGCCGACGCCAGAGCGGGAAAAGCTTCCGTGGAAACGGTGTTAATGTCTGATTTTAAGATTTCCAAAAAGGAAATCGGAAAATCTCTCAGTCAATTTTATAAGGTTCCGTTTGTAGAATATGCTCCGGAGATATCGATACCGGTGGGGCTTCTAACCAACCTCAAAGTAACTTTCATGCGAAACAATGTCTGGGTTCCCCTGAAAATAGAAGACGGAAAAATCGTTATTGCAATAGACAACCCCGGCGATCTTCAAAAAATCGGTGAAATCAAAACGCTCTTTTCAAACAAATCCCTCTCGTTCAACGTGGCGCTAAAACAGGATATCCTTGCCTTTATTCAGCGTTTTACGCGGAAAGAAAGAAAACTGGCTTCCCGATCACAGATCTTGTCTGATCTTAAAACCAAGGAAGTAGAGATAGAAGATGAAGAATCCGTTTTGTATGAAGAAGATAGTACTATCGTACAGCTTGTTAACAAAATTATTATCGATGCTTACAAACATAAGGCTTCCGATATTCATATAGAACCCTATCCTGGAAAGATGAATACACGGATTCGGATACGGGTTGACGGCGCTTGCAGGTTGTTTGAGAGCATTCCTTATTCTCTTCGAGATAAAATCGTGTCTCGAGTTAAGATCATGGCGGATCTTGATATTGTGGAACGGCGCAAGCCCCAGGATGGTAAAATCAAATTTAAAAGATATGGTGGTCCAGATATTGAACTCAGAGTGGCAACGGTGCCAACTCAGGGTAAAATGGAGGACGTTGTTCTGCGAATACTCGATGCCGGTGAGCCTCTCCCTTTGGGCAAGATAGGTTTTTCAAAAAGCAATTACAATAATTTCGTTGGCGCCATAACACAGCCCCATGGCCTTGTTTTTGTATGCGGCCCAACCGGTTCAGGAAAAACAACTACACTTCATTCGGCCATGGCCTATATCAATACCACCGACACCAAGATCTGGACTGCTGAGGATCCAGTGGAAATCAGCCAAAAGGGATTGAGGCAGGTACAGGTAAAGCCTAAAATTGGATTCGACTTTGCTTCTGCAATGCGGGCGTTTTTAAGATGTGACCCCGATGTGATCATGCTGGGTGAGATGCGGGACAGAGAAACCGCATCCATCGGCATAGAGGCATCTCTGACAGGCCACCTGGTACTTTCCACGCTTCACACAAACAGTGCTCCTGAAAGCATAACCCGGCTTCTTGACATGGGAATGGATCCATTTAACTTTTCAGATGCGATCCTGTGCATTCTCGCCCAGCGGCTGGTCCGCACCACCTGTATCCATTGCAGGGAACCGTATCATCTATCAAAAGATGCGTTTGAAGAACTCGTTCGTGAATATGGTTCTTCTGATCAGTTTGAGAAGCATATAAATATTCCTTATGCCGATGATCTGATTCTCAACAGGCCCAGAGGTTGTGAAAGATGCTACAATACAGGGTATGCCGGCCGAATGGCGCTTCACGAACTGTTGTTGGGAACTGATGAAATAAAAAACCTGATACAAAACAGCTCACCGGTTGAAGTCATCAAAAATCAGGCAATAAAAGATGGCATGAATACGTTGAAGCAGGACGGCATTGCCAAAATTTTCAGTGGATATTGTGACCTGTTTCAGATAAGGAAAGTATGTATGAAATAGGGGCTTGGCCCAATTGGCCTCCGGCCAGTAGGGCCTAAGACCCGGAGGGAATAATGGAGTAATGGTCCCGGTGAAATAGAAGAAAGTTTCACTGGATAAAAATGATGGGTTTGAAGGATTTTTTGACAATTTAAAGACGTTTATTCGTCCAACTATTTAGCGTCCATCCAAGATAAAGGAAGACACGATTAAGTGTCCGATTCATAAATGAGAATTTTTTTCGATGGGCAAGGCCGCACAAGGGTTTTCGGTGGGGTGTACAATTAGTCCTCCGCAGACGGAAACTAGCGGAGAACGAAGCCAAGTGGGAAAAAGACCATTTATGGGTGGACACCAGTTAATCTCTCGATAATTTGTTGGCAATTTCATAAATATTGCCAAAAGCCTGACTTGACTGGTCCAGATTGGTTAAAGGGATCATATCGGATACCATTGTACGGATATGCTTGTCAAAAGAGACGCAGCCCAAATCCGTGGAAGGTATGGTCAGGTATTTTTCAGCGACGATCTTAACAATACGCCCCGCGTTTTCTTCTTTTTCATTTTTAACCATGTTGGTAACTATCCCCAGATGGATATCTCCGATTTCTTTTCTTAGAATCTCAATGATATTTTTTTCGTTGGACTCCTCAATGAACTGAAAAAGTTCTTTAATTGTACGGATTTTGAGAACATTTTTGGGGTCCATAGCGATTTTAATCAGAGCCTGGAGAGATGGATTTTTATTGGAAAGTCTGCTTAATTTTCGGTAGACTGCATTCCGAACAAATATGTATGCATTCTGAATCGATGTTGGTTCCGGGGTAAGGACGATAATTTTTTTGTGGGCGATAAGAAAGAAATCCAGGACGTTAAAGGAAGTTCCAGCTCCAAGATCGAGTACAACATAATCGGCATCCAGTCTTGACAGGTGGGTCATGAGTTTGATTTTTTGGCTGAAGTGGGGGTTTGCCAAAGAAAGAACATCGCTGGCCCCGCTGATGAGGCGAAGGTTTTTCTCACTGGTATCGATGCAAATATCTTCTAATTCCCCGAATCTTCTTGTAATAAAATCATTTAGCGTTCTATCGGGGCTTTTAATTCCAAGGAGGGTGTGGAGATTGGCGCCGCCCAGATCGACGTCCATTAGAACCGTCCGTTTGCCTATTCTGGCCAGCCAAAATGCCATAATCGTACTGAAGACACTCTTACCGGCACCGCCCTTTCCCCCGCCGATAGCCAATATCTTGGGTGTTGATTTATTTTCCGTGTTTAGTTCCTCTTTCACTTGGCACCTTATTTCGCAGACATTAGCAAGACCCTAATCGATAAGTTAGGGGTAGAATTTAGTTCGCGTTGTTTCCGTTTGCCTTGCGCCATTTTTAGTTCCCGATATTCCATTATTCACAGCTTGAAAGGTCATAATATCCTTGATTACAATGGGGCTGTAAAAATCCCGAGGAATTAAATTATGAATTACTTTTTTTCCATAAGCGAATTCCACAAGCTCCAGATCAGATTTTGTTCTGCTTCGGATCCAAAGCAGTAGCCCTTCAATATTCCGCGGTCAACATGGCCTATCTCTTTAAATTGAACACCAATGATGGCTGTTTTTTTACCCTCGACAGGGATTTCCTTGCCCCAGACAATACTGCCCAAGATATTGAGAACGATAGATTCTATGGGCAATCTCATTTGAATCTTAACATTTTTTCCGGTTAATTGGTTTATATCACCGGTTTGATATTTAGCCCCCAAGATAACACAGGTCCCCCCTAAAGAAATATCGTCTGTAAATCCGGATAGAGTTAAAGGCGGCTTTCCGCTTTCTTCTTGAAAAATTTTCAGGTCGACCTGCATGGGCAATTGATGCCGGGTTGCCTTTCTGACCGTTTTTGAATGCCCTTTATGGTTAGATTCAAAACGAAATTTACACAGGTTCCGCATTAGAAGATTAAGGTTCGGATGTTCTCCGCAAAGTGCAGTTAGTTTTACTTTGGCGATTTTCAACAGTTCAACGAGAGTGATGGATTCAATATCTGATCCAGATAATTTATCCTCTTCAAACGGATAAATCTCGCCAAAAATGTCGCCTTCTATCAGGTTTGACGTAGATTTTTTTTGGACCTTTTTATCTGCTTCAAGGCGATGGTAATGGGTCTCTTCCAATGCACCGGATACGATAAAGCACAACTCGTTTTCTTCATCTCCAAATTTTCTCAGCGTGGTATTGGCAGGATAGTTATGGGGCACAATTTCGGCCATTAAAGCGATCATTTCCTCATACGCCAGTTTGGTGAAGAATTTCTGCACTTCTATATTTTGTGGATTGCATTCACAAAGGGCCGAATGGAAGGCCAACCTTTCTTCTTTGGATGGTTTGATGATTCGCCACTCAAAGATTTTACATGTGATTGCCTGCAATGGCATGTCCGCTTCTATAAAAAGTTTGGCTGACGTCTTGTATTCTTCGGCGGCATTTATCGATTTTTCTTCCAATAGTCGGTCAGCAAAAACTCTGTGGAGTCGCGGGTCCTTTGGAAAGGCCTTGAGCAGTTCCTCGAATTCTTCAACAGAATCGATGGTAATAGAACCATCGATGATGCGTTTGACAACACTGTCCTGTCTATCAATCCGGTCGTTCATTACCCACCTTCCGGTTAATGCTTAAGAGAAAGACCTATTCTTCGGTTAAAATTTGTTGTCCTTTGAGCACTTCGATGACGGCGTCGATACGCTGGTTCATAATCCTGTTCTTTTGATCCGAAAGGCGTAAAATTCCATATAATAATTTTAATTTCGTATCTAATTTCAGCAAAATATCGCCATATTGAGCAAGATTTTCACCTATTGACAATATCTGTTTTTGTTCATCTTCGGAAGCCGGAGTTTCTGGTGCGGCAGACTGCTTTTTTCTGAACGCCTTTATCATTTCTTCAAGATCATCTTTTTCCGCGTCCGACAGGCCGACGGTTATTTCTTCCAGGACTTTGTCAGTCATGTTATCCCCTGCATTCAAGATTCATCATATTCTTTAAACGCGTTTTTTAATTGAGCGTCTATGGTTTCAATGCTTTCATCGGAGGATTTTATAAACTCCATAATTTCAATAAGATGGCCAAAATCTATCGTATGTTTTTTCTTCAATAGCGCGAAGATTATCAATACAACAATAACAGCTGTGAGGATGTTCAACGCGGTCAGCAGATATATCTGTGTCATGGCGTTTCCGTTCGTAGAAGAGGGTGATCCAACGTGTTTCTCGGGTATTTGATTTGACACTTTGTTAGAAAAGGCCTTTTCAGATGCTTGCGTTCCCTTCAATCCGGATTTATCCACACCCGAGGGTGTTGTGGATTGGCTGCCGGCCGCTTTTTCCAAAACTTTTTGAGGCGCATTCTTCAATTCTTTTTGTTCGGGTGCTGTTAACGTTTCAGTCAAAGGTTCTTCACGTAAAGATTCCGTTTGTTCGGATTTTTCAGGCGATGAAGACACCGGGTACGCATCAACAACGATACGGTTGGGACCGGAAAGAGAAAACGCTTTGAGTATAAAATAGGGAAAAGATAACCGGACCTTGGCCATCAAATTAGATTTTTGCCGAACAAACTCCATGGACTGGACAAGTTGTATAGGGCCTGTTTTGAATAATGTGAGACGTGGAAGAGTTGTAGAACTGTCAAGAAAAACCACGGAAAATGTTCCCTTTCCCTTAATTTGAGGGCTTTCGAATAGAACGTTTTCTTGGAATTCGAACACAACCCGAGTGAATTTTTCATGTTTGCCGGTTCTCACATCTCTTAAATTGGCAGCCTGAGCCCATCCAAGTTGGGATAACGTGAAAATGACCGCAACGATCAGCATTATTCTTAATTTCATTTGTCTTCTCGAGTAAGCTCTGAACTTTTATTCCCAACTATTTTGTATAATTAAGATTTAATTTCATATAATTATAGATGATTGTGGCTGTTCTGTCAAATTAAATAAAGTTATGTGCGGTTCATTATAAAGTTTAAAGCAAGACACTTTTTTGCCTGGCAACCTTAAATTTCAGGAGCTGTTTTCTGTAATAGTCCCGATTTTTTGTTGTTAGCTCAAAAGCCCGACGCTCTGTGGTAATGGCCTGTTCAAACAGGCCGTTAACGTAGTAACTCTCTGCGAGCGTGTCGAGAATATGGGGAGATTCTTCGAGTTGAACAGCCCTTTTGGCAAGCTCCAGCGCTTTTTTCGGATTACGAAAGCTCTCGATTTCACACGTTGCATAGAGCCATGAAAGATTGTTTAACGCATGGGGGTTATCAAGATTGATCCTGAGCGATTGTTCGTAAGCCTTGATTGTTTCAGAATAGTTATTGTCACTGTAGTAAAGGTCGCCCATGGTACTGTAGAGCAATGGATTGTCAGGGGTCTTTTCAAGCTCTCTTTGAATGATCTTTAGAAAAAAATGTTTGTTGAGCTTCTTGCTGGTTTCACCAAAATTTAGATTGTACCCCACACCACACAACAGGAATATCCCTGCCAGATAAACGGCAATACTTTTCTTTATTTTGCTTTCATGGCGTGTAATCCATATCTTGTCTGTCTCGCATTTTTTTAAATATTCGATCCGTTTTGTGATGCTGAAATGGTGCCAGTTGGGCCTATCCGGGTGTTCTCCACTGCTCGCAGCAATTTTTTCAAATGTCGAGATCAGCGGTTTGGCACTATCGAAAAGGGCGTAAACATACGTATCTGCCTGACGTTCGAAATTACGCATAAAGTATCCGAAAATAAAGCGAAAGTAGATTAGAAAAACGACGATAATGACCAAACTGAAAATTGATGTGGTGACTGTAGTTTGATCAAGGCCGGTGCTGTTTATGAGCTTGTATATGGTTTCCGAGAAGACGATTGAATAAACCAGCAGGTTAAAGGTAGCGTATGAGATGATCATGTAGCCGACAAAAAATAAGAGATAAAAAAGAAGATGCTTTTTTTTTATGTGCCCAATTTCGTGGGCAATAACCGCATCGATCTCTTCGGGTTCAAGCATGTGAAGAAGACCTTGAGTAACAAGTATGTAGCGGAATTTCTTAATTAACCCCATCACGGCGGCGGTGATCATTTGCCCGCCGAAAATGGGCCAGTAAAGAATGTTGGCATATTCCATTCCGGCTTTTTGGCAGAGTTCTTCAATTCGACTTCTATCGTATCCGATTTCAAGGGGCTTGCATCCCCAGAATTTCTGAATCATCGCCGGACCGACTATTGCAATGGCAAACAGAAAAACTAAAAAATAAGTTATCTCTCCTTCGGTGGTGGAAAGGAAGCGTTTCGGCAGGTCAAATGGCAGCACGTTGATGATATCTGCTATTCCTGAAAGCAGAAGCCAGGGTAAAAGAATTGGAATCGAGAATGAAACCTGTGACAGAATGTAAGTTTTTCTCGGAAGATCAGTGGGATAAAGGTGTCGGTAGGGATTGAATGCACATGCCCATACGATGGCCAGGTAACCTGTAAAGAGCATGAGAAACAATAACGCCTGAACCGTGGGGATGATGTTTAAAAACGGTACGTTTATCAGAAAGGATGAAAGATTTAAGCCATAAATGTCAATTGAAAAGAGTAATATCGCCAATATGGATTGTCGGGTTAACGTAGACCTGAATTTGTGGTCGTGATGGAATGGGCGTTGTTTTAGAATCTGTTTTTCAACCCTGCGAAACTGTATCCAGGTGATTGCCGCAAAAATAACAATCAGACATACAAACAGAAATAGCGTTTCAGAGGCCGTAAAATTTGTATTTTCTGAAGGCCGGTACGTACTGTATATAAGAAGTACGACAATAAAGTATATAAAATTGCTAAACATAATTTTTCGTAATTGCTGGATTCACGTTTCTCGACCAGGTCGAGGACAAGCTTTACGGGAATGATGGAGTAATTATATAAATTTCGTCAAGTTAATCTCCAGACTAATAGCCAGTGTCCATTCAGAAATACGGATTTTTGTTCAATATCAAGAAATGCGAAAAATTTAACCACCCCAGTACGATCTGCCGGACCTACGGGGCAGGCAGGCATATTGTTGATATTCCGAGGATTAAATTTTGAGCATGACCCCAGAGGAATAGGCTCCGCATTCCACAGGGCAAGCACAGAGATTGGGCGAAAAGACCATTTCTGAATGGACACTATCTGTAATATCTCTCTTTTTCACTGTAGATGCACCCGCAGTACTGCTGGCGGTACATCCCCAGGCGTTTTGACGTTTCGACACCTTCCTTCCACCCGACCCGGAAATCGTTGTAATAGAACGTTATTCCCACCGATTTCCCAACAGCTTCGCCAATGGATTTGATTTCATCATGTTTCTGAAATTTGCTGTATAGCAGTGTGGTGCTAAAACAGTCGAATTTTCCGCGTTTTGCCATCAGGGCCGTGGACCGGAGTCGCTCATGATAGCAAAAAGCGCAGCGATTCGATTCCCTGAACGCCACATTCCGGATAAAACCTTCCAGATCATAACCTTCCTGGTAAATGACGGTAAGATCGATAGACGTTGCGTAAGATTCAAGGGTTTCCTGTCTTTTGATGCATTCCG